>Ga0326727_10000246_pt1 | contig 229389 bp, 177 predicted proteins | sample MB2enrmetagenome_FD_207643 | JGI IMG/M metagenome (GOLD analysis project Ga0326727, IMG submission 207643) | Lab enriched peat soil microbial communities from McLean, Ithaca, NY, United States - MB29MY | ecosystem: Environmental > Terrestrial > Soil > Wetlands > Peat | place: USA: New York...
AGCAAAAGGCAAAGCAGAAGAGTAACAACCGGCAAAACTCCCACGGGCTGGTTCAACAACGGATTGGAATGACGCTCCACGCGCCCCTTCACCCCCGCGCTCCGGTCATTTCAATCCTTTGGTGGTTAGGCCGCATTTGTGGGCTATTTCTTAACCCGGTCGGCTTCCCAATCTTGGGGGCCGAATTTTCTGCCGCCCGCGTCTATCTCTATCGTGCCCTTGATTTTGTCGCCACTGATTTTGCCAGTGAAGGTGGTCGTCGTCTGTCCGGCCTTCTTCTGGCGAATCGTCTGGAATGTGACTTCATCGCTCTTGACTACACCGTTGGTGATGGTCTCTATGCCAGCGGTCTTGTTGACTGTGCCGGTCAAAGCCTCGCCTTGCGACTTCAAGGTAAAGGTGATGGCTGGTATCTGACCGTCCGGGTTGGCAGGCGCGACCCACTTCCAAGTGCCGGTGAGGTTGGCTGACTCTTCGGCTTTGATGGTCGTGCCGGTGATGGCGAGGAACAATGCCGCGCTTGCTAGACAGATGCTTCGATGTGTTTTCATATTTCTTTTGGTTGAGGTTTAATTTTCAGACAGTCCTGCGAACAAATCGTCACGCTTGATGCGGCCTAACTTTTATTCAACGACCGATGGTTCGTATATCCAGACCTGTGATTTGACCGTTCCTTGCTTTTGTAAGCGATTCATAACCAACCAAACCTCCCTGGATTATACGACCAATGGTTCGTATATTGAAAGTCAAAAATATCGACGCCTTGCCGATGCCCTTGCACAGCCAGACGCCAGGCCAGGAAGGGCGTCTCACCATTGACGGCAACAATGCCCTGCTAGGTCAATCCTCTCCCACTTTCCACTGGACGCTTGTCATCACTGCGGCGGCGATGCCGAAAAGCAGCCACGGCCAGGCTTGGTCGGCCAGATCGTAATCGCCCGTTATCAGGGTTAGTGCCCCGCCGAGAATGATCATCCCCCCGAAAAACCAGAGCACCCAAATGATGAAGGTTTTGTAGGCGACAAAGCCCCCGTCCTTGGCTAACAATGTCTGCGTGAGGCGTTGGCTCAAGAGACTCGGAGTTTGCGCAGGTGTGATGCTCCTCCTGCTCGCGGTTTTTCTGTCCACCGAGCATTTTCGAGGCAAATGGGCGCTGTCTCGGCGTCTCCGAGCGTTGCAGGCAAACGGAGAGCGATTTTCCATTTCCGCGCTGGAACCCAAACGTCCGAGCATAGACCGGAATGCGTTTCTTAATCTGGTCGCGCTAACGAATCAGCTTGAGACCATCATGACCAACCTCGGCGACCTTCCGCCCTCGTTGCGCTTCGGAGCGCCAGGGAGGGCTGTCGTCGCGTGGCGTCTCAGTGGATGGAGCAGCGATGGCAAGACCACCAACGACTGGACCAAGATCGGCAAGGAGCTGGAGAATGCACACGGACTGCTGGACCTGATAAACGCAGCCTCCGAGAAGCCGGAATATGACAGCGGATTCGATTACCACAAGGGCTTCGTGGATTTTCAAATCGCACCGCTGGTTCCAATCAAGCGTGCAGCCCAAGTGCTGGATGCCGCTGTTCTGTACGAACTGAGGCAGGGACGATTGGACGAGGCACACCAGTACCTGCGTGCCTTCGTGAGGCTGGTTGCCGACCAAAGGGAGCCGCTGGTGATTTTTCAACTCGTCCGCCAGGCGTGTGCCGCGATTGCTTTCGACGCAACATGGGAGGCGCTCCAAGCCCAAGACTGGAACGACAGCCAACTCGCTTCGGTGCAAGCGGCGTGGGAAGGCTGCGATTTCGAGGGCGACATGGCCTCAGCATTCGAGATGGAGCGGGCCATGGATATTGATTTCTTTAATCAACTCAAAGCCTCGAAGGACAAATTGACTTTTGTCGTGGCGCAGCGTGAACAAGCCAGCGATTTTCACAAACGCACGGGTTTGATCTGGATTGGGTGTACGGCCCGCTCTGGAGGGTCGCGTGGGTTGACCAGGACGAGCTTATGGCATTGAACTGCTGGCAGTTTTACATCGAACACGAACGCACCGCTCGAAGCAACTCCTGGGCAATGGTGGCGGATCATTTCACCAACGGACCAGCGTCGGAGTATTTTCCGTGGATCAGCTTGGGGGATGATAAGGGCCGTACGGGTTGGTATGATCGACTTCGCTTCCTATTCTCGAACGAACCGTTTTCCGTAAGCGACAACCTTATTCGCAAAACACTCGACGCCCAAGTTCAACAACAGATGGCTATCACGGCCATCGCGCTTGCCCGCTACAAACTGCGCACTGGCACCCTGCCGTCCGGCCTTGGCGCACTGGTGCCTGATTATCTCAAGGCGCTTCCACGGGACAGGATGGATGGAAAGAGCTTGCGCTATCGGGTGCTGCCAGGAGGCGGCTACGTGCTGTATTCGGTTGGCGAGGATTGCAAGGACGATGGCGGCGACCCGGCACTGCGCCCTGGCAAGAAGTACTACCGCCAGATTTGGGACGGGCGAGATGCGGTTTGGCCGACCGCCGCGACTTCTGACGAGGCTGCGGCAGCCATTAAACCGGCTGAACGTTGAGGCGATGGCGTCGCCAGCAACACCGCGATGCTTCCGACCGCGAGGCGTTCCGGGCGCTGCTCAGACTGCCGACCAAGCCGAACGGATAAACTTGAAGCGCCTAAACCATGAACCATCACTCCACTGAACTTCGCATCCGGCCAGAAGTCGCGGCGAAGCTCCGTTACTATGTTTACGCTTACGTTGACCCGCGTGACTCTCGGATATTTTACATCGGCAAGGGTTGTCGGGGCAGGGCGCTTGCGCACCTGGATGGCGACCGGGAGTGCGAGAAAACCCGCAGGATCGCCGAACTGAAAGCTGCCGGTTTTTCTCCTCAGATCGACATTCTCGCGCACGGCATGGAGGACGAAGAAACTGCGCTGCGCGTTGAGGCCGCATCCATCGACATCCTGCGTCCCGGCCAGAACCTGACAAATCGCGTTCGCGGCTCCCGCGCCATTCAATTCGGACGCGCCCCATTGTCGGAGCTGGACGCACTCTATGGTGCCAAACCCGTCAGCATTAGCGAGCCGTGTCTCCTGATCCGAATCAATAAGCTGTACCGACCGGGCATGAGCGCCGAGGCTCTCTATGAAGCCACGAGAGGCGTCTGGGTACTTGGCGAACGCCGCAATGGTGCCCACTACGCGCTTGCCGTTTATCAGGGCGTCGTTCGCCAAGCATACTTGATCCACTCCTGGCACAGGGCTGGAGCCACGCCGTATCACACACGAGCGCGGGAGGACGTTGATGCGCCAGGGCGATGGGAGTTTACCGGCGTCGTGGCAGAAAAGCTCGCCGACAAGTACTGCGGTGGCTCGGTCGAGAAATATCTGCCTGCCAACGCGCAGAATCCCGTCGTCTATGTGAATTGCTGAAAGGTTCTCCCGATTCATCATCGGTGCGTGGTTTGAACACGCTTTTTCCAGGGAAAGCTAACGCCCAACGTTCCCACTGCGTCTCTGATGGCCTTTAGCTATGTCGGCGATAGCGAAGTGGTTTTGGAATTTGGATACTCGCGACGCGGGTAATGTGTGGAATCACCCGGTGAAAATAAGCCTGATAAACGGACAGCACTGCGAGCAAAAGTCCAGCTCCGGCTTCGGGAGTGATCTCGAAAGCATCACGCAGCTCGTTGGCTTTTATGGTGTCGCCCACGACCGGCTCCAGTAGCCCTGTGAGGCGCGCCTGAAACAGCTCATGTAATCGCACAACGTGAGGCTTCACTAAAGGCGACGTAAAATCGACTTTCACTCGGTGAGAAAATTTGTTTCGGATATTCTTTACCTCTCGGAGGATGGTTGCATCCTTTTGAGAAATGATTCCCAACAACAGCGCGAGCTGGATACGCGCCCCAAATGAGCCGGAGGGAGCACGCCCATCCTCATCCAGGCCAAGGAATTTCTCGTATTCGTTTGGCAGGTCCGCCATTCGTTTGCTGAGCGCCTCTGCCAATGCAACATCCAAGATTGCAGCGGCAACAATCGCCAATTCGCGGCGTGGCAATTCTCGATACTCGTCATAGATGCGGTCCTCTTTCGGAAAGACCTCCGACAGCCATTTTTCAATTTTCCATGCCATATTCAATTCGCTCCATTCGCTCCAGTAGTTACCCCAAAATGATAGGACTCGCTTGGGCGGAGACGATGCTCCCCTCCGGTCCTGATCGTGTAATGTCGTGGCTTTTGTTTTGCGCCCGTTCGATCTCCATTGATGCCTTCAGCGAGGCGTGAATTTTCGCCTGGAGATGCTCGCTGGCAACATCCAAAACCTCAACACTCATCTCCATTTCTGGCACCTGGTTCTTCTGGATCATTGATCGTGGGAAAGAGACGAGCGGTTTCAGCTTGGCATTGGCCACCCACCTGTCTTCTCCATCAGCCAACCGAGCAGTGCTCTGCGCGCCAAGCTCATTGCAGTAAAATACGAGTGCGATTCAGCGGTGGACTTTGGATTTAATCCCCAAAGAGCTTCCGTGTCGGCTTGAAACAAGTCTCCGCCATGCGTCAGGGCCGAACGGAGCCGGTATAGTTTTTCTCTCTCCTTCACGTCTTCTCCGTACGCGGGAGCCATGGCATTCAGGAAATCAACGAATTGTCTTGTGGCTCCTTTGCCGCGAGGCGCGCCACACGATTCGCATTTATCGGTTGGCGGAACGGAAGGTCGCAGCGTTTCGATGCTGCTGATGATCGCGAGGTACGCAGCCGAATTGGAGGTTCGCCAGACACCTGAAGCATGGTGGAACCAATGAGCGGAACGCAAAAAATGGTGTTGCTCTGATTTGCCCAGGGCTTCAAAACGATCAAAAAACGTCGCGAGCAACGCTGGCACCCTCATCGGTGGATTCAAATCCTGCCTCGGATTGCCGAAATACTCATAGTACTCCATCGTTTCCATCGGCGGGATTCCCTCCGTGCTCGAAAAGCCAGGACCGATGTCCGCAAATCCAGGATACCGGTAATCCTCGCGGCAATACCGGTAACCTGATGAAAGCTCCGCCCCTTCTTCATGAATCCAGTGGCGCTCTTGTCCGCGAGCCGGGCGTGATATCTGCCCTTCCAAGAAAACATTCAGGAGCAAGCAGTACTTCCGTGTTTGGTTCTCCAATCTTTGAATCTGGATGACCGGAATAACGCTGCGGTTAATTGGAAATTCGATGATGAACGGATGTTCAACGTTGAGATGCTCGCTGAAGCATTGTTGCTCCGTCAGGTCGGGAGCCATGGGCGCATGTTTCGGCAGAGGAAGAATGCGCAATTTATCGTCGTAGATGAAACACCCACTGACTCTGTAGGCGGAAAAGAGAATGGACCTGGCTGCGATCTTGCCGGGAGATTCGACCAGTTCCCGCCTTACCTTGTCCGCCAAGAGAGCGACTTCCTCCGGCTTCAGCCCGGTCCCATCAGCGGAAGCGATTTCGCCATCGCGGTAGGTCAGCTTCAGCGTGCTTGGATTGTTTCTGTGAGAGAAGTGGACTTCGTTGGTTAGGCCGCTGTTTGCATAGCCGAATTGCTGGAGTAGGAACGACACCAGTTCAGCATCGTCAACTCTCCCGACGCAGAGGGCATTATTGAGGTTTGCCGGTTCAGCATCCATGGCACAAATCGAAACTGGCCAGATTCGTCTGACTGAGAATGCCCTGGCGCTCCGAGGGAATCAATCTCAACATCCGGCGAGGCAGTGTTACCGCTGCTCTGCATCGCGGCGTTTGTGTTGCCGGTCCTCCGTAGCTTGTCTTACGAGGTCTTGAGCCATAAACAGAAGATCGTTTGGGCGAATTAAGTCCAGATAGACCCTCGCAAAGAATCGTGCTCCAAACACCGTTGTTGTCCCCTGCGCGTTTTCAGCCCTTACAAATCGTACATCACGATACTCAGGGAGCGGTACAAATAGTTTTGCTGACTTGATTTGTCCGGCTTCCCTTCCTGTGATGAACCGCATTCTCAGCCCTGCGCGTGAAGCAAATTCAAAAAATTTCTCGTGCTCAAGCTGCGCGAATACCTTGACCCTCCCCATCAGTACGTCGAGCATTGCGTCACGAGGATACCACAAGAGAGGAGGCATTCCAATACTGTTGTGCATTCCAAAATCGAATAAGTTGATGACTCTCGGCCCATCTCTGATGGCTGTGATTTCTTCTTCTTGAGCTGTATGCGGCCCCTTCAGCCCACAAAGATCGCCATGTTTCATGTTGTAGAACGCATGTGCTGTTGCCAGAGCCTCTTTTGATGGAGGCTTGTTATCAGCGGTGAAAGCATAGAAATGGAGACAGCCGTCGAGAGTCAATCCGTACGATCCCTCCAACTTAGCTCGTGCAATTAGGGTTCGGATTTCATCTCGACAGTCTTTTGCTGCGTGAGCGCCGCCGCCCAGGCTGAACGGTTGGCCTGTCATTGGATGCGTGCCTTCATCCGTAGCGACGACTTGGCCAAAGTTTCTTAACCGCGCTTCCTGCTTCACCATGCGCTGAGCCTGTTTCGCAGCTTTGGCCCCAAGCTCCTGCGAAATCTTTGAAATCGCATTAGCCTGGTCCGGTACAGCCGGATCATGCAGGCGTTTATACAGCAGTACGTTTCTCGGGCCAACCTTCCCTTCCCCAACAACAATTCTCATGGAATTGCGATTCGGGTTCCACTTTGCGATGATCAAATCCCCCAATTGTGCCACGGTTGTTAAATCGCACAGCAGGAGGAATGTCTCGTCAGACTTCGAGTGTTCCTGGGAAACCGCCCTGAGCCATGGTTCAACTACGCTCGGGTCAATTCGTTTTATTCCGCCTTCTAAGCGAAGTTGTCGTATGACCCATCTATTTGGCCAAACAAGCACCCAAAGCATCGCGTCCAGGAGCCTGCGCTGAACCAATTGGCGGTTTTGGAGCACAACTCGCAGCTCCTTCAGACGGCCCGCAGTCGTGATGTCCCGCTTGACCCGCGCCGTTGCCTCATCCGCCCTCAATGAGGCGATCTGTTTTTCAAACGCGATCACCTTGGTGCCAACAGCTTCCTGTGCCCTTTTGAATCCAGGCAAGCAAGCCGCCTGGAACATACGACCAGCCTCAGTATGCCAAACTTCTTCGGGCTGGAGACCTGCTGCGGCTAATCCGCGAAGTGCAGCCCCAAAAGCCAGGTCGAACAGATCACGAACCAACGGCTCGAACGGTTCAAGAGATGGATGATCCAGCAACACTCAGATGGCCGGGACGTTCAGTCCGGGATCGGCGGCAGCTTATTGATCGCCTCTCGGAGCGTTTCGGTTTCCAGGTGTGTGTACCGGGCATGAACGCCATCGGTTTTATGGCCGGTCATGGCGCGTCGTTGTTCAGGGGCGACACCCCGATTGGCAAGTCCCGACACAAAACCGTGACGCAAGCTGTGAAACGACCGCTTACAGAACTTGTGACCGTTGGGGCGGGTTACCTCTCTCATATCCACACCAGCCTTGCGGACGATGTTTTTGAAATCTCGGCTCAACCCGCGTTTTCCACCCGATTCCGCACCAGCCAGCATCTGCATGACGTAGTCGTCCGTCCGGTCGTTGCTGGCTAACGTCATGAAATGGACATGGAGTTTTTCGTGCATCGGGATGAGCACAGCTCGACCGTGCTTTCCCGGTTTCCGAATGGAGATCGTCTTCTTAGCCAAATCCAGATCGTCCCACAGGAGAGCTGCCGCTCTGGCCAATCTCAGCCCGGTGTAGTACCCGACCAATAGCAGCGTCTTCCACTCGCCTTCGGCAGCATCCAAGATCAGCTTGGCCTCCGCCTCGGTGAAAAGCTCGCGTTGGATTTCATCTTCCACGATCACTGAGATGGGATCGGCAGGATTCGACTCAATCAATTGAAGGCGTCGCGCCGCGTTGAAAGCAGATTTGAGTGCCTGCAAGTGAAGCGCCACGGTTTTGTCGCTCGCTTTGGTTTCCTTGACACTGTCGATGTAACCCTGAATGTCTGCGGGGACGACTCCGAGCAGCAGTCGGTCGGCCCGCCTACCAAGGTGCGCGAGAAAGGCATTCCTAACACCGGAATAACGGTCTTTGGTGTCATCGCGTTTGCCCCGGAGCCATTCCGCAAACCATTCACGGACGCTCGGCGTTCGCAGAGCCTGCCCTGTGTTACGCTCAAGAATCTCGGACATCACCTTACGGACGTTTGCCGCCGTCACTGCCGTACGCTCTGCGTGTTCCCACCCAAGGGCGATGACCCAGGCTTTCTGGCGGCTGGTTTCCTTCGTGGTTCGCATGTGAAGCTTGCCATCAGCATCACGCCACGCAGCGTACCAGTATTTGGAGCGGAGTCGTCTATGAAGCGAAGCCATTTGTGGTGCTAACGTAAGTGCTAACGTCAGCAATGTAAAGGAGGTTCAAGGATGTCGTTTTTCTTAGGAAATCCGTTGTTTTGGAGCGGGTGAAGGGAATCGAACCCTCGTCTCAGGCTTGGGAAGCCCGCATTCTACCATTGAACCACACCCGCGGTCCTCAACAGCGCACGTGTAGCAGAATCCGCAGAGCCCTGCAACTGCTCTTTTGGTTGGGCAGTCGTGCCATTTTGGTGGGGCGAGATTCCTGGCGAGCCGCTGATCGGACGAATCTTCAGGTGTCCGGCTCGCGCAGACGCTCGCCCCACCAGGCCTTTGACCAGACTGCTTCACTACCTTTGGCTGATTTCGCGCAAGAGGCGCAGCTTGACTCCACGGCCAAGGCGTCGTGCGGCGACCGCGTGGAAAGCCGGCTTCCGCTGCGCCATCGGCGCCGCCGGAATGTATGTGAACCGCCTTGCTTGAAGGCCGGGTTTGGCGTGTACTGAGGCTGCCATGGAACCATTGGGCGACTTGCACCATATCTGGCATTACCTTGCCGCGTTCCTTGCCGTCCTTCTCTCGGTGATCGCCTCGGCCCATGCCGTGCTCTACAAACGGGATTCGCGCGCGGCGGTTCTCTGGGTGGGCTTCATCTGGCTGGTGCCGCTGGCCGGGGCGGTGCTGTATTTCATTCTGGGAGTCAATCGCATCCGGCGCCGCGCGGAGTTGTTGCGGGGGAGCATGGAACGTTATGTGACCGCTCCGCACACCAAACCCTGTCTGCCGGATGAATTGGAACATCACCTGCCGGCGCATGCCCGGCACCTGAACCTGCTGGCCGAGGCGGTGCACAAACTGGTGGTGCGTCCCCTGGTCCCCGGCAACCGGATCGAGCCGCTGGTCAACGGTGACCAGGCCTACCCCGCCATGCTCGGCGCCATCGCCCGCGCGGAGCATTCGATATCTCTCTCCACCTACATCTTCGACCGCGACGAAGTGGGCCTGGCTTTTGCCCGGGCGCTTGGCGAAACGGTCCGGCGCGGAGTGGAAGTGCGGGTGCTGATTGATGCGACGGGCTCGCACTATTCCTGGCCGCCGATCGGCGGCGCGTTGCGGCATGAGAGAGTTCGTTTCGCCAGGTTTCTCCCCACCTTCCCGATCTGGCAACTCATTTCCGTGAACTTGCGGAATCACCGCAAAAACCTGGTGGTGGATGGCAAGACGGCTTTTACCGGGGGTATGAACCTGCGCGTCGGCCATTGGCTGGCGAAAAAGCCCGCGTGTCCCGTCCAGGACCTCCAGTTCCGCCTAGAAGGACCGGTCGTGGCGCAATTGCAGGAGGTCTTTGCCGACGATTGGCTGTTTAGCACGGGCGAATCGCTGCGGGGCGACAAGTGGTTCCCGCAACTGGAATTGAAGGGGCCGGTCATTGCCCGCGGCATTGCCGACGGCCCGGACGAGGACCTCGACAAACTGCGCTGGACGATCCTGAGCGCATTGGCGTCGGCGCGTGAATCCATTCGGATTGCCACGCCCTATTTTCTGCCGGATCCGAGCCTCGTCTCGGCGCTGAACGTGGCTGCCATGCGCGGAGTTGAAGTGGACGTTTTGTTGCCGACCAGAAGCAATCTTCCGGTGGTGCAGTGGGCTTCGCAAGCGCAATGGTGGCAGATCCTGGAATACGGTTGCCGCCTCTGGCTCACGCCCCCCCCCTTCGACCACTCCAAACTGTTCGTGGTGGATGATTGCTGGTCGTTCGTCGGTTCCGCCAACTGGGATCCGCGCAGTCTCAGGCTGAACTTCGAGTTCAATGTCGAATGTTACGACGCGGAACTGGCCGGAAAACTCGCCGCCCTGTTCGACAGCAAACGCCGCGGGGCGCGACGCGTCACCCTGGAGGACGTCGACGCGCGCAGCCTGCCGGTTCGGTTGCGGGACGGTGTGGCGCGGCTGGCGACGCCTTTTCTTTGACCGGATCTTCCCGGGCGGCGGCGCCGACAGGAACCGCCGATAAAACGCCTCGCCTGCGGCGGTCCTCGCAGTTACATTGTCGGCGGTCGTATTTCCGGTGAAAAATCCGTCACACATTCGTCACTTTGCCAACCCGGCGGGCCACCGCACAATGCCGCAGCCGCCTGGTGTGAAAAACGACCCGTTCAAGCCGCAGCATTTCATCAGTCGTGAGTTGAGCTGGCTGGAGTTCAACCAGCGCGTGCTCGAAGAGGCGCTCGACGCCGATAATCCGCTGCTCGAACGGCTGAAATTCTTTTGCATCACCAGCTCGAATCTCGACGAATTCTTCGAAGTCCGCGTCGCGGGGTTGAAGCAGCAGATTGAAACCCAGGTGGCCGAGCGCAGCATGGATGGGCTCACCGTCAGCGAAGTCTTCGGCGCCATCGTTAAAAGGGTGCGGCGGATGGTTCTCGATCAGGATCGCTGCTGGCTCGGTCATTTGATGCCCGCACTGGCGAAGAGCGGGATTCGCATTCTGGATATCACGGAACTGGACCCGGCGGATTTGAACTGGGTGGAACAGTACTACCGCACTGAGATTCGCCCGGTGCTGACGCCGCTGGCCATCGATCCCGCCCATCCATTCCCGCAATTGCTCAACAAATCCCTCAACCTGATCGTCCGGCTGGAGTTGTCGAAGAGCGGCGAACTGCTCAAGCACATGGCCGTGGTGCAGATTCCGCGGAATCAACCGCGCCTGGTGAAACTGCCCCGCGGGGACGCGAGCCGGGACTACGTTTATCTGGGCCAAGTGATCGGGCATTTCCTGGCGGATTTGTTTCCGGGCACCACGATTCTCGGGTATTGGTATTTCCGCGTCACGCGCAACAGCGAATTGTATATCGACGAGGAGGAAACGAGCAATTTGCTCATGGCGGTCGAGACGGAGTTGCACAACCGCCGGAAGGGGGCCGCCGTGCGGCTCGAGATCGAGCACGCGGTGCCTGAGCACATCCGCGATGCGTTGCTCAAAACTTTCGGCCTCACGGAGGAGGATTTGTACCCGGTGGATGGTCCGCTCAATCCGGGGGGCCTGATGATCCTCTGCGAGGGCGACCACTCGCCGGAACTGCGCGATTCGCAGTTCGTGGCGCCCGTGGCCAACTTGTTGCGGTCCCAAAAGGACATCTTCGCGGCCATCCGGCAACGCGACATTCTGCTGCACCATCCCTACGAGAATTTCTCGAGCGTGGTTGGTTTTCTGGAGCAGGCTGCGGAAGACCCGCAGGTCCTGGCCATCAAACAGACTCTCTACCGAACCGGCGGCGACCCCCGCATCGTGGGCGCGTTGATGAACGCCGTGAACAATGGCAAGCAGGTCACGGCGGTGGTGGAACTCCGCGCGCGATTCGACGAAGCCAAGAACATTGAATGGGCGCGCCAGCTCGAGGAAGCAGGAGTCCACGTCGTTTACGGGCTGGTGGGCTATAAAATCCATGCCAAGCTCGCGCTGGTGGTCCGTTCGGAAGCCGGGCTGATCCGGCGCTACGTGCACCTGGCCACCGGCAATTACAACCCTTCCACCGCCCGGCTTTACACCGACGTGGGCCTGCTGACCTGCCGGCCGGATTTCGGCGAAGACGCCACCAACCTGTTCAATCTGCTGACCGGCATCTGCCAGTTTCAACCGATGAAAAAACTGATGGTGGCGCCTTTCGATCTGCACGAACGATTGCTGCAACTGATCGGGCGCGAAACCCGGAACGCGGAGAGCGGCATTCCCGCCCGCATCACGGCCAAAATGAATTCGCTGGTGGAACGCCAGATGATCGGCGCGCTCTACCATGCCTCGCGGGCGGGCGTGAAGATTGATTTGATCGTGCGCGGCATCTGCTGCCTGCGTCCCGGCATGAAAGGCTTGAGCGAGAACATCACCGTGCGCAGCATTGTGGACCGCTATCTCGAGCACAGCCGGATTTTTTATTTCGAAAATGGCTGCCAGCCGGAGGTGTTCGTGAGCAGCGCGGATTGGATGCCCCGGAACCTGTTCCGCCGCGTCGAAATCGCTTTCCCGATCGAGGATGGCAACCTGCGGGAGCGGATTGTCAGCGAAATCCTGCCCATCACATTGGCGGATAACACCAAAGCGTGGTTCCTCCAATCGGACAGTTCTTATGCCAGACCAAAACCCGCCAAAGATGGAAAGCCGCGCAGGAGCCAGTCGGAATTCATTGCGCTGGCCGGCCTGGAGGAACTTGGCCGCCCGATGTTGGCCAGCGGTCGGGGCGGATATCCGGCGATGAAGCGGGCGCCTTCGCCGTTTGGGCCGCGCCGGGGGACGAGCCATGGTTGCTGAACGCCAGGCTGCGGGTTCTGCCGAGGCCGCCAGGTCCGATGTCCTGAAGCATCTGGCCGACTCTCTTGAGGTGCAATGGCGGCGCTACCGGAAGCGCCTGAAACGGTGCCAGGCGCGTTTTTCTGAGGAAGCCGTGCACGATTCGCGCGTGGAGACACGGCGGTTGCTCGCAACCGTCGAACTGCTCCGCGCGTTTATTCCGGACAAAGACCTCAAAAAAGCCCGCCGCGCCCTGAAAGAACATCTCGACACCTTCGATCAACTTCGCGATACGCAGGTTCAGTTGGCTTATGTGGAGCGGATGGCGCGCTCGTTCCCGCTGGCCAAGGCATTCCATGCCTGGCTAGCCAGCCGCGAGGTTCGTTTCACCCGGGCAACGCGCCGGGCGGTCAAGCATATCAAAACCAAGCGGCTGGGAAGGCGAATCGTCGCATTCGAAAGGGAGATCAAGCTGCTGCAGCGCCGCACCTCCCGGTCCCGCGCGTTCGAAACGGCATTGCGGGCCATTGATCAGGCCTTCGATCGGGTGGCGCAATGCTGCGGCCAGGTCACGGCTGAAGACACGGCCACCATTCACCGCACGCGCATCGCCTTCAAGCGCTTTCGCTACATGGTCGAAGCGTTGTCGCCGCTGTTGCCGATGGTCACCGAGGAACACCGGCGGGCCATGCATGGGTATCAGTCAATGATGGGCGATATCCAGGACGTCGAGGTGTTGCTGGCAACCGTGGGCAAATTCATTGCCAGCGAGGAGGTGGATGGCCGGTCCGCCCGGAAGTTGCTCACGGAGTTGCGGCGACGCCGGCAATGGTTGATCCGGGTTTATCTGAACGCCGCAGGCAAGCTCAGCAGATTCTGGCCTCTGCCCGGCCGGGATGGCCCCAACGCTGCTCGACGGGAGAAAAGGAGGTGGCGCGCTGAATTTCGTGACCGCGCTGAATCGGGCTAGGGCGCTTTAAACAAAGCCATAGCCGAGAACTCTCCATGGTTGGTAGGGCGGGCAGTCCCCTGCCCGCCGCCGAACGCAGAAAGCGCGTCGGGATTTGCCACGAACGGCGCGCACGGAGTGACGCGCCCTACCCTGCAGTCTGTCGCGCTTTCTATCGGGGTATGAAATATTCGGGCTGAGACGTCTCCACGCAGTCGAAGCGCAGGCTCGCCCCGCCAAACAGGTTCACTGCCTGGTGTGGTGTCACAAAGGCGCGTTTTCAATTGCACGCCTGATACAGACCCTCACCCGGCCTTCGGTCACCCTCTCCCATCCGATGGGAGAGGGCCAGGGCGAGGGCGGTTTGTCGATTTGGCACGGCGACCCGCGTTGTAAAGCACCGTCAGGGACACCACACTAGCGGCCATGTTCAGGAAAAAAGAGATGACTTCCGAACAGTTATTGCTGCAATCCGTCTCAATTATGCTATCGTTATTGGCGATTTTGAAACGCATGACTCGACATTGCGGCCTCCGGCTGCTGACCATCGGCTTCGGCGTCAGCTTGCTCTGGGTGCCACCGCGCGCCGATGGCGCGGCGGCGCCGGCTTCCCCTGAAAAGCCGGCCGCTTCCGCCCGGCCGAACACCAATGACTTTCGCATCACACCCGGTCCAAACGACGGGCGGATCGCTTTTTGGGCGGCGGAATTGCTGGAAAGAATACACTATTCGCACCATCCTTTTGACGCCACGATCTCAGCCGAGTTCCTGGATCGCTATCTCGAGGTACTGGACCCGCAACATCTGCACTTTGTGCAATCCGATCTGACGGAGTTCGAGCGGTACCGGACGAATCTGGATCACTTGACGATCACGCCGGACGGTGTGGCCGACGTCACTCCCGCCTTTGTTGTGTTCTCCCGGTTCGTTGGGCGGCTGAAACAGCATGTGGATTACACCGACGAGTTGCTGCAGCACGAGGAATTCAAATTCGACTCCGACGACCGGATCATTTTGAACCGCCGCGAAGCGCCGTATCCGCAGGACCTGAGGGAAGCCCGGCGGCTGTGGCGCCAACGATTGCGCTATGATTATCTGCAGGAGAAACTGGCGCTGGAGGAACCCGACAAACCGAAAGCGGATTCGAGCCCGACGGCCGACGGCAAAACCATCCGCCAGCAGATTGTCGAAACCCTCAGCCACCGGTATCACCGCAATGTGCGCATGTTCACGGATTGGAACAACGAGGATGTGATGGGCATTTACCTGACGGCGCTGGCCAATGTTTATGACCCGCACTCGGATTACTTCAACCGGGCGCAACTGGGAGAATTTGAGATGGGCATGAACCTTCAAATGTACGGTATCGGCGCAGAGCTGCGTTCCGAGGATGGCTACTGCAAAATCAACCGGCTGCTGCCCGGACCGGCGGCCAAAAGCAAGAAAATCAAGGAAGGCGATCGCATCATTGCCGTGGCGCAGAGCAATCAGCCGCCGGTGGATATTGTCGATATGAGCTTGAACAAAGTGGTTCAGCTCATTCGCGGGCCGAAAGGCAGCGAAGTCCGGCTCACGATCATTCCCCCGCGGGATCCCTCCATCCGCACGGTTATCAGCCTCATCCGGGACGAGATCACGCTTGAGGACCAGGCGGCCAAGGGCAAGATTATAGAGCTCCCGGTTGAAAAAGGCAAAGCCGTGCGCCTGGGGGTCATCGACCTGCCCGCTTTCTATGCGCCGATGGAAATGGGCGTCCCCAAACCTCGCGACCTGGCCGGAGGCGGCGGCGGCGGACCCGCCGGCCCCTATACTTCGGTGGACGTGACCAGGCTCCTGGACAAGTTCAAGCGTGAAAACGTCAACGGGGTTATTCTGGATCTTCGACGAAACGGCGGCGGTTCGCTCGAAGAGGCCATCAGGTTGACCGGGCTTTTTATCAAGGAAGGTCCGGTGGTCCAGGTGGTGCGATCGGACGGTTACGTTCGCGTGGAGAGGGACCGGGACCCGTCGACGGCTTACGATGGGCCCTTGATCATCCTGACCAGCCGGTTCAGCGCTTCCGCTTCCGAGATTGTCGCCGGCGCCCTGCAGGATTATGGCCGCGCCATCGTTGTGGGAGATTCGTCCACTTTCGGCAAAGGCACGGTGCAGAATCTGGATCCATTGAGGATGGTCATGCGGCTGGACAAGTCGGACACGAACGATCCCGGCGCGCTCAAGATCACGATCAGCAAGTTTTACCGCGCCAGCGGCGCGTCCACCCAGAAGAGAGGCGTCCTCCCGGACATCGTATTGCCTTCCGTGCTGAATTACTGGAAGGACATCGGCGAGAGTTCCCTGGAACATTCGCTGCAGTGGGACACGATCCCCAGCGCCGGTTATGAAAAGCTGAATCTCGTTCAGCCCTATTTGTCCGAACTGCTGGGGCGCTCGACTGCGCGGATCGCAACCAATCGGGATTTTGTGTACATCCGTGAGGACATCGAGCAATACCGGAAACTGGAGGCGGACAAGACAGTATCCCTGAATGAGAAACAACGGCTCCAGGAGAAAAATGAAGCCGAAGCCCGCGAGAAGGCGCGAAAAAAAGAGCGCCTCACGCGCCCGCAACCCGATGAAAAAGTGTATGAAATCACTCTGAAAACCGTGGATTTGCCTGGCCTGCCGCCGCCGGTGCAGAGAACCAACGCCCTGGCTCTGAAAGGCGAGGCCGGCGAAACGGCCGTTCCCGGAACCAACTCGGCGGTGGCCAGCGCGGGTCTGCCGGAAAACCCTGCCGCTGATTCCGACGAACTCAAGCCGCCAACGGTGGATGCCGACCTGGCAGAAGCGGAGCGCATCATGATGGATTACATTTCGCTGCTACCGAAGGACAGCCCGCTGCTGGCGACACAAACCGCGCCGCGCAATTGACAGCCGCCGCATTGCATAGCAGCTCGACCCAAACCAAATTTCCGCCATGAAAAAGCTGACCGTTTCCCTCATGCTCGGTTTCATCGCAGTCACGGCTTCGGGCCAGTCCGGCGTGGCAGACCAGGTCTTGCACCGCGCAATGCGATTACGCGATCAGAACAACGCCCGTCAGACAGGGGCGGCGCCGGCGGCCGCCACGCAGCCCGCCCCGGCGCCGGACCCGGTGCTCACGGCCACGCTGCAGAACATCGCCAGCCTGCAAAACGATCTTGCCGGTTTGAAATCCGAACCGGCGGCAAAGCCGCAATTGGTGAATGACCTGACCTTGGCGGCTCACGGCGCCAAACCGTCCAAAACTTCCATTTCCCAACTCGCGGATGACCTCGCAGCGGCGGTCGCGGGGAAGAATCTGTCTTCAGCCGAGCAGACGAAGCTGGCTCAGGACGTTCACGCCATTTTCAACACCTCGCACCTGTCTCCCACCCAACAACAGACGATCTTCGACGACGTGCAGAAGATTCTGAATCGGCACGAGGTGGCTTCTGAGCTTGCGGCCCGGGTGGTGAAGGATATCCAAAAGATCGCCGTGGAAACGAAATGAAGACTGCGGTCAGGAGCGGGCCGGTTTCGCGTGCACGGCGGGGCCGGGGCAAGGAGAGGCGCTGGTGGATATGTTACGAGGTCGGAAAGACAGAACGGGTTGCCGGCTGCTTTTAATCGGCCTGTTGTCTGCTGGTGTAGCAGCAGGGCGGGCTCAAAGCGTGAACACAAACCATACGGAATTCGCTTATTGGGGCGGCGGCTGCTTCTGGTGCATGGAAGCGGTTTTTCAGCGGATCCCCGGCGTGAAATCCGTCACCAGCGGCTACGCGGGCGGGCACACCGAAAACCCGACTTACGAGCAGGTCTGCACCGGCAGCACCGGCCACGCCGAAGTCACCCGGATCGAGTTCGATCCGAAGGTCATTTCCTATGAAAAGTTGCTGGAGTATTTCTGGGATGCGCATGATCCGACCACGTTGAACCGGCAAGGGGCGGACGAGGGCACGCAGTATCGCTCGACCATTCTTTACACCAGCGAAGCGCAGAGGGCCGAGGCCGAGAAATCGAGGGCCGACGCCGGGAAAAAGTTCACGAGCCCCATTGTGACTGAAATCGCGCCGCTGAAACATTTTTACCCGGCCGAGGGCTACCACCAGGATTACTACAATCACAATGCCAACCAGCGGTACTGCCGCGTCGTGATCCGCCCCAAGGTTGAAAAGATTGAGAAGGAACTGAAGCAGGCGGCGCATTAGGGGCCAGCTCCTCTCCCTCTTTGCGTCCTTGGCGCCCTTAGCGTGAGGCCACAGATCACTCGGGATGGTCTGAAGAACTCACGCCAAGAACGCAAAGGCCGCAAAGGAGAATCCTCCTCCAGGACACCGTTCTGGATCCGTTCGCAGGAACAGGGACAACCTTGCTGGCGGCCGTAGAACACGGAGGGAACAGCATCGCCGTGGAAATCGATCCCTTTTACTGCGACGTTGTTTATCCCCCCGCCTGCCACGAGCTTTATGAGAAGGGCGGGGAAAAAGACAGGATGAACAGGATGAACACACGAGATCATTTCCAACAGCCAATCCTGTGAATCCTGTAAATCCTGTCCAAAGCAAAAAAACGGCGGCCCGTTTCCGGACCGCCGTTCGTTTCTCTCAAGGAAGGTCAAATTCCCTTTTCGATCATGAACTTCACCAGGTCGCCCACCCGGCAGCTATAACCCCACTCGTTGTCATACCAGCTCACGAGCTTGAAGAACCGTTTGTTCAGCTCGATGCCGGCCCCCTGGTCAAAGATGGACGACGCCTGGCAATGGATGAAATCGCTGCTCACGACTTCGTCTTCCGTGTATTCGAGAATGCCTTTGAGGTAGGTCTCGCTGGCTTTCTTCATCGCGGCACTGATCTCCGCATAGCTGGTTTCCTTCACTGTCCTGACGGTGAGATCCACCACGGAAACGGTCGGCGTGGGCACGCGGAACGACATGCCGGTCAATTTGCCCTTCACTTCAGGCAGCACGAGACCGACCGCCTTGGCCGCGCCGGTCGTGGACGGAATCAGGTTGAGGGCAGCCGCGCGGCCGCCTTTCCAGTCTTTTTTGCTCGGACCGTCCACGGTCTTCTGGGTGGCCGTGTAGCTGTGCACCGTGGTCATCAAACCTTCTTCGACGCCGAACCCTTCCTTGAGCAGCACATGAACGATCGGCGCGAGGCAATTGGTTGTGCAGGAAGCGTTGGAAACAACATGATGCCGCTTGGGATCGTATTTGCCCTCGTTCACACCCATGACCATGGTCAGGCAATCGCCCTTGGCCGGCGCGGTGATGATGACTTTCTTCGCGCCTGCGGTGATGTGGCCCTTGGCCTTCTCAACATCCGCGAACAACCCGGTGGACTCGACCACGAGTTCAACGCCCAGCGTCTTCCACGGCAATTCCGCCGGTGACTTGGCGCTGACCACCTTCATCTTCCTGCCGTTGACGATCAGCACGTCGTCGTCGGGTTTGTCGGCCGCGGACTTCTCCGAGCCGACCGTGCCTTTGAAACGGCCCTGGATGGAATCATACTTGAGGAGGTAAGCGAGGTTGTCCGCCGGAACAATGTCTCCCACGGCGACGACCTCGATGTCCCTGCCCACCATGCCTTGTTCGACCAACGCCCGGAAGACCAGGCGGCCAATGCGGCCGAACCCGTTAATTGCAACTTTCACTGCCATAGTTCGATTTCGGTAATTCGAAGTTTGATCGCGCATGTTACCGGGGAGCGGCGCGCGGTCAACGAAGAAACGCAACACGAAGAAACGCGGCGCTCATCCGGAGAGGAAAAACCCTATTGCTTCACCACTTTGGCCTCGCCGGTCGCCGGATCGTAAAGGAGCTTTGTGCCGTAGGGCGGCGTGGGGATTTGGGGAAGATACTTTTCCTGGACCAATTCATTCAGGTCCTTCGGCAGGCGGCCCTGCTCCGTTTGGAACAGCCGAATGGCCTGGTTCACCGCCGCCAGATCGACGGTTTTCACCGCATTCTGTTTTGCTTTGCCCAGGGCGCCCAGGTAATCCACCGGCGCGGTGATCACGCTGGGTTCACCGGAGCCGGCGTTGGTCTGCGGCGAGGAACCGGCGGGCGAGCTATTCGATCCCTCACCACCGCACCCCGCAACGAGGGCTGCCGTCGCCAAGCCAAGAAAGAGACGGCTCTTCATACAAGGATCCTGCCCCGAATCCTGGAAAATCCAAGCTTCGCCGCCCGGGCAAAAAAGCCGGGAAAAAGCTTGCCCGGCGTGAGATCCGAGATGATTGAAATCAGCGCTGCTACGGCGCGTTGGTTGACGGCGCGGCCGGCGTGGCCGGCGCGGCATTGGTCGTCGCTGGTGGCGTAGTCTCGCTGGCTGGTTGTTGACTGCAGCCGGACAGAATAGCGCCTACAGCAAGGCCCAATAACACGACAAATGATAGTTTCCTTTTCATAGTTGCGATAAGGTTTCCCAAAACCCGGGAGAGCACAAGTAAAATTGTTCAGCAAAATTGTTCAACTCAAACTGAAATCTTTCCTGGGATCGCGGGGGTCAAGGAGCCGGTCGGAGCCCCTCGCAGCGAACCGTCCATTGCCCATTGTCCGGGAAACCAGGCGCGCGCCTTCCGGGCGCGCCATCCCAGCCGCCCGCCATCATGGCGGCGGCATAGAGCAACGCGCCATTGCCGGGCAGGTAGATCGGAAGTCCAGGGCGCTGATAGTTGTGGCCGTTCGCCGCAAAATGGTTCTTCGGCGTGTCCAGCAATAATGCGTCAACCGCCCTTTCGGTTTCGCCCAGCCGGGCTGCGCACATGGCCACCATCGGGCAATCCCAACCCCATGTGTCGGCCCAGTTCCAATTGTCCCAAAGCCAATGCAGCGTGCGCCGCATGGTCTCGCGATCAATCTCTGTTCCCGGCAACATCCCGAGCGCCGCTGTCACCGACGGATGATCGTAATTCCATTTCTTCTGTGAATATGTTCCCGCCGCTGTCTCGGCAAAGAGATATCTGTTATCCTCGATCGAAGGCCGGGCGAGGCATTTCAAGACACGGTCCCACCCCGGGTCGCGCGGCAGGCCGAGGCGATTGCGCCATTGCTGTGCCGTCTCCAGGCCCCAGCGCCAGTACGTCAATTCAAAGGTCGGATTCAGCGTGTGTTCCTTCGGGAAGATTTCCTGCGCACACTGCAGGACGGGGCCCAGCACGCAGCGCTTTCCGTCGTCGTCCCAGGCGACATACGAAGCCATGAAATCCGCCGTCTGCCTCACGACATCCTCAAACCTCTCGAGGGTCCGGCGGTCCGGGTGGGCGCGGTAGCAGAGTTCGGCGTAGAAGATGGGGTGCGGTTGCTGCCAGATCAGGAACGGGCCGACCGCTGAAGGCGATTCAGTTCCGGCGGGATCGGTCATCTTGGGCCAGCGCGCCCCGGTGTAGCCCTGGCGTCTGGCGGTGCTTTGCGCGCGTGCCAGAATCGCGCTGTAGTAGCCGAGGCTCTTCTCGAGCAGCGGCAGCCGGTTCCAGAGCGCGAAGTGCGCCGCGTGCCACCAGTGCATTTCCAGGTGAAACTTCCCCTCCCAACTGTTGCACGTCAGGCCCGTTTCCTGAGGCGGATAACTGCCCGAACACTGGATGGAGGTCAGGTATTGTGACAGGACAATGCGCCGTTCCAGTTCGTGCCAGCGCGGGTCTTTGCTCAGCGACAGGTCAATCGCGCCCCCGGTGACCCAGAATCGGCGCCAGTGGGACTGCGCGGCGGTTTTCGTCTCCTCGAACGTCGGCAATTCTTCGCGAACCGTTTCCGGCGCGAACGCGCAGACAAACTCAAGAGCATCCGACTCCTTTGAAGGGGTCAGGATGAACCTGTGCTTCGCCGCTTCGACGAGAATGCCGCCCGGCGTCCATTTTGCCGAGACGCTGTAAGCATCGCGATCAAGGATGCGGGCGAATTGCGCGCTGCTTGCCGTGGCCTGCCCCAAAGTGGTTTCGTGCGCATCGGGCCTGGTCCAGTCCGCCGCCATCGGAGCACCGGTGCCGTACGGAAAATGAATCTCGATCCCGATGCGCCCCTGCTTCAGCAAGGGCGACACGACGCGCACCGCGAGCAGATCTCGGGAAGGGTGGCAGATCGTCCGCACTTCGACCGGCTGACCTTCGAAGTTGAATCGGCTGCGCAAAACTCCATCCCACAGCTCCAGCCGTTGTTCGATCTGAGTCAGATCATTCGTCCGCGCGAAGCTGCCATCGGTTTTGCTCAGGACGAAACCGATTCGGCCCAGATGCAGCCGGTGCGGATTGCCTCGCAGCCATTTGATTTCCGCAGTCTGCCGGTTGCCCGGGATGTCCGCGTAGCCCACTTTGCGCCCGAAGACGTCGAATTCCTTGAACCGGAAACGTTCCATGCTCCAGTTTTGCGGATTGGGAAAGCGATGCCAGCCCCACTGCGAAAGGGTGCCCAGCGGGATGGTATTGGTGAAGGCATCGGCAAAGGTCTGCAATCCCGTCGCATCCGCCGTGAAGGCAAATTCGCCGTTGCCCACCGAGAGCGGGTTCCAGGTGTCGAGCCGGTGCAAAACGGGATCGTGCCGGCTGACCAACGCGTGCCGATCGATGGGCGCTTGCGTTTCGCCGCCAAAGGCTTGAACGGCCCCCAGCCACTGCAGGCACGCAACCGTGAGGCAGATCGCAGGCCGGGCTTTCATACGAAGCCCATGTCGGCGCTGCCATGGACGGAGCGCGACGGGTCCCCGGTCGCAGCGCGCTGACATTGCGGGATTCGTACGAAAACCTTGGAGCCTCGAGGCGATCGCAACTGCTGCGGACGGGGACCGTCCGCGCTCCAGCGGCAGTTGTGAAATGTGCACTTCATGGGGTGGCGGAGGATCATGGTTTGGCTTTGTGCAGTTCGACGGCGTAAACGTGTGTCGGCCGGTGCATATCAGAGCGGAACACGATCCGTTGGCGCATCATATTGAGGCGCCGAGCGGCGTGGCAATAACCGACTGCCGGTGTCAAAAGCGGTTGGGGCATTGACAAATCCCTTGTCGCGGCGCAACGGATCAAGGTCTTCCGAAAACTCGGTCGTGAAGTGGACCTTCAAACCAGCGCTTCACTGCAAATGATTTTGGGGACAGGCCGCGCTGTGACATGAAGGCTTCGACGGTCAACCCAATCACGGAGATTCCCGCTTTTATCAAACACGTTGCCGTAATCGGAGATGTAAGCCTTCGCGTGCAACCGGCCTTTGGTATAGATCTTCACCTTGAGCCGCTTCTCTTCCACCATCCGTACCAGTGTCGTCACCACCGCCTGCGCTTCATCCGTCTGATCCATCAACTCGATGGCTGACCGGATGTTGCCCGCCGTTTCACCGGCCATGCGTTTGGTTTCCGTGCGCTTAGGATACGCTTCGGCTTCCGCCGCCTGCGCCACCAGCTCCAGCCGCCGGTAGCCCTCGGCCAGTTGCTCCAACGTCTCGCGGTTCGTCGTGTTGCCGATGAGCAACCGCAACTCCTTCACACCTGCCAGCCGCTGTGCGATGCTCTCCAGCCGGGAAAGGAAGAAATACCCGACCGCAAACCGCGCCGACTCCGTGGACGACAGGATGCGGTTGATGTGGTCAACCAGCTTTTCCTTGCGGTTGTCTATGATGTCATGATTCATGCCAGTCCCCGGTTGCCAGCGGTTGAAATCTCCGTTAGAGTGTCCCGTAATGAAAACCGTGGCGCTGACCGCTCATTTTGATGGCGAGAAGGTTCAATTCGATGAACCCTGCCAGCTTGACGCCAATGCGCGGCTGATGGTCGTGGTGCTGCCGCCGGACGACGAACGCCATGCCTGGTCGCGGTTCTCTGCCGCGCAACTGGCGAAAGCCTACGGCAACACCGAGCCGGAATACACCGCGGCCGATCTCCGCCCATGAACGAGGGCGACATCGCCCTGGCCCCGGTCCCCAGGCGGACGGCCAGATCAAAAACCGCCCCGTGGTTTTGCTCCGGCGTCTGCCGCCGTTTGGCGATTTCCTCGTCTGCGGCATCAGCACCCAGATCCACCAGCGCGTGGCGGGCTTCGACGAGGAAATCACGACGGGCGACCCGGAATTTGCCGCCAGCGGACTCAAAGCGTCGTCGCTCATCCGGCTCGGTTTTCTCGCGGTGCTGGCGGATTCCGCCCTTCTCGGAAAAATCGGCTCGTTGTCATCCACACGCCGACTCCGGCTCCTGGCCAACCTGTGCCGCCATCTCGGTTCGCAGGAGCAGCCCGGCGCGAAGAAGTAACCGGTCGCAAACAACGCGTTCTTCGACCGGTCATTCAAATTAGCCAAGTCGCTCTTCAGCCATTGGATTGATGACGGGGATTTCCCACACGTCACCGGCGTCTTTCTCGGTGCTCTCCTGGTACAGATACTTGCCATCTCCGCCTTTGAGCCATTCGTTCTTGTTCAGCTCCTTGTTCCATGCTCGTACAGGCTGCATCCTGCGCACCTTGACGGGGATTCTGATCGGTTCGTAGATGAACCGCTTGCTCTTGGCGAAACGAAAGAGCGTGTTGTGGAAACTGTCGAACGAATCCGAATTGGCTTTGTACTTGTTCGTGTAATACCAGATCACCTCGTTCACGAAGCGCTTCTCACCAAAGATGTCATCCAGAAGCACCCTGACGTAGTGGGACTTCTTCCAATCAACGTGGACGAAAATCGTTCCGTCTTCACTCAGGAGTTCGCGGATCATGACGAGCCTCTTGCGAAGAAACTCCAAAAACTGAGCGCCGACGATCTTGTCTTGGTAGGCCTTTTGATCCTCGCTTCCCTGGAATTCTTGTTTTGTGGCGAACGGGGGATCGATGTAGGCGAGCCTGAAGCCGGGCGTGCCGTCAGCGTTGCAGAGCTTCCCTGTCTTTTTCAATTCCAAGAGGCTCTTCATTACCTGCAAGTTGCCGCCGAAGATGAGCATGTTGTGCCACTCGACGCCGTTCTTGCCGAACGTCCGGACCGGCTGCAACGGCACGGCCAGCGTGTTGGCCAGGATGTCCTCTTCGCGCTCCTTGCCGTGGTACACCAGCTCATACTCCCGCTTTTCCGGCGGGAACAGAATACGTGCCCACTCCGGCGAAATCTCTTCGTCCTGCTGCAAGAGGCGGATGAGTTCCTCGCGTTGTTCTGGTGTCATTTCAATTCTTCTCCCGCAACAGTCGCTGGTTTCGCTTTGACTCTCCCGGGGCAAGACATTCGAGTTCGAGTTCGTCGAGGAGTCCGCTATCGGCGAAGCTGAAAGTTGCGTCCTCCCCCACGATCACGTGGTCGAGCAGCTTCAATCCCAAGGGCCGCGACGCAGCAATGAGGTCTTTGGTGAGCAGGCGGTCAGATTCGCTCGGCTCTGCCGCGCCGGAGGGATGATTGTGCGCTGCGATCAAGCCGCTGGCGTTCACTTGCAGCGCCCGCGCGATGATGTTCCGCAGCGGCGGCTGAACCGCACCCACTGCGCCCTGAGCAATCAGCGCATCGTCCAGCAACGCGTTCCGGCGATTCAAGTAGAGGATGCGGAAATGCTCTTCCGGAAGGCCAAGGGGCCGGTCGCACAGATACGCCGTGGCGGCGCTGGTGCTCTTGATCTGAAGTTGGCCGCGCTTTGTCGGCACTGCGACGCGACGGGCGATCTCCATCGCTGCCGGCAACTGAGCCGCCTTGGCGCCCTTCAGACCCTTCACCTCCAGAAGCGCGAGGACGGGTGCCTCCACCATCGCACGCAACGTGCCGAACCGATTCAGGAGTTGCCGCCCCAGTTCAACTGCGCTGGTTCCTCGGAAGCCGACGCGAATCAGGATCGCCGCTAACTCCGCATCGGTGAGAGCTTGTGAGCCGCGCAGCAGCAACCGCTCCCGTGGCCGTTCTTCTTCCGGCCAGGAAACGATGCCAAGCGACTTCTTCGCGCCGATGGACATGGGGTGGTTTCGCTCGCGCGCGAATCAGCCCTGTCTGCGGATGGCGTGGTTCCCGGGAGGGATGCCGTGCCTGAAAACGAAGGGGCGTGACCTACTCACGCTCCAATCCAGGCACTGGCGTGCCCTCACAGGAACGCTTTCAGGCACGCCCGATTGGGCGTGCCCCGAAAGCCGTCCTGTGAGTCGAAAATTGCCAGTTTTGGATCGGACAGCAGCCGAAGCTACGCGAAATGATTTTGTAAAAAGTTTTAGTTAATCGTCATCTTTGGTTTTTCCGAACGCCATCGAGATTAGCCAAAACAGCAGCACGACGACAATGTTTGAATTGAGCCGCTGAAACATTACTTTCCATCCGGGCTCCGTACGGATAAAACACACAAAACGATAAGAAAAACCGACCACTATGGACACGACGGACACGAAAATCACACTTGGCGTCATTATTGGAAACCGCGGTTTTTTCCCGGCGCATTTATGCGACTCGGGCCGCAAGGAGATTCTGGCCACATTGCAAAAACCGGGCATTGACACGATCGCTCTGCCCACGAGCGCGTCGAAATTTGGCGCGGTCGAATCGCTGGAGGACGCTCAGAAATGCGCGGATCTGTTCCACAAAAATGCCGAGCGGATCGACGGGATTCTGGTCGCACTGCCAAACTTCGGCGACGAGCGGGGCGTCGCCAATGCCATTCGCTGGTCCGGGCTGCGCGTTCCCGTCCTGGTGCAAGCGTTCAACGACGATCCGAAGATCATGACGATCAAGGATCGGCGCGACAGTTTTTGCGGCAAAATGTCCGTCTGCAACAACCTCCGGCAATACGGGATTCCCTTTACGCTCACGCGGCTGCACACCGTGAATCCGGACCATGCCAGTTTTCGCCGGGACCTGGCGGATTTTGTTGTGACCTGCCGCGTCATCAAAGCGCTGAAAAACCTGCGGATCGGGGCGCTGGGAGCGAGACCCGCCGCGTTCAACACGGTCCGTTACAGCGAGAAACTGCTCGAACAGGCCGGCATCAGCGTGGAGACGCTCGATCTATTCGAGTTGTTCGGCTGGGTCGGCAAGATGAAGGACAACGGCGCTGCGGTGAACGCCAAGCTGGCCGACATTCAGAAATACGTGGCCGCCAAATCCATTCCGCCGGTGGCGTTGCTGAAAATGGCCAAGTTCGGCGTCGCGGTGGACCAATGGATGGCGCGCGCCCGGCTTAACGCCACGGCCATTCAATGCTGGACGGCGATGGAGGAATTCTTCGGCGTCGTGCCCTGCACGCTCATGAGCATGATGAGCAATATGCTGATGAGCAGCGCGTGCGAGGTGGACATCATGGGGACGGTGGCCATGTACGCCATGGCTCAGGCCAGCGGCAAACCCAGCGCGCTCGTGGACTGGAACAACAACTACGGCGAGGACCCGGACAAAGGGGTCGTATTCCATTGCAGCAACCTGCCCCGGGACATTTTTGTCGAGAAAGGCGAAGGCAAGCCGGTCATGGATTATCAGGAGATCATTGCCGGGTCGGTGGGGAAAGAGAACACTTACGGCACCGTGGTTGGCCGCGTGAAGGCCTCGCCGTTCACCTACTTGCGCGCGAGCACGGACGACAGGACCGGCAAGATCCGGGCTTACGTGGGGGAAGGCGAGCTGACCAACGATCCTCTCGCCACGTTCGGCGGCTATGGCGTGGTGAAGATTCCCAATTTTCAAAAACTTCTTCGTTTCATTTGCGAAACCGGATTCGAACACCACGTGGCCATCAATCCCACGCGCATTGGCGCCGGGGTGAAGGAAGGCCTGAGCAAATATTTGAGCTGGGAAGTGTACGTCCACGAATGAGAAAACAATTGCTGATTCCTTTTCTTGCCCTGGGGGCGGTCCAATTCGTCGCCGCGGAAGAGCCAGCGCTCCATATCACCATCCAGGCCGATCAGCCGGGCTCCAAAATCAACCCCGCCATGTGGGGCGTTTTTTTTGAAGACATCAACTTCGGCGCGGACGGAGGGCTTTATGCGGAGCTGGTCAAGAATCGGGGGTTCGAATTCCCCGACCCGTGGATGGGATGGAGCAAGGTCATTCCCACGAACGCCGTCGGCTCGGTCGAAATTCTTGATTACGACCCGTTCGACGCCGCCAATCCCCATTACCTCCGGGTAAGGGCGGGATTTTTCAGCGCCGGCGTCGGGGTGGCGAACGAGGGTTTTCGCGGGATGGGGGTGCGGGAGCACGCCACTTACCGCTTCTCGGTCCAGGCCCGCGCGATCGCCGGCAAGCCGGCTTTGCGAATCGAACTGGCGGACACCAGCGGACGCGCCCTGGGATCGGCCCGGCTCGGCGGCTTTTCTTTCCGCTGGAAGCAATACGCGACCGAACTGCGCTCGCGGGCAACCGAAGCCCGGGCGCACTTGAACCTCATCGTCGAGGGGCCCGGCACCTTGGAGCTGGACATGGCATCACTGTTCCCGGTCGATACCTGGAAGCGGCGCCCGAACGGATTGCGGGCCGACCTGGTGCAGATGCTGGCCAATCTCCAGCCGGGCTTCGTGCGTTTTCCCGGCGGCTGCATCGTCGAGGGACGCGATCTCACGAATCGTTACCGGTGGAAGAACACCCTCGGGGAGCTGGCGGACCGGCGGACGATCATGAATCGTTGGAACACGGAGTTCAAAGACCGCCCCGCGCCCGACTACTACCAGTCGTTCGGCCTCGGCTTCCTTGAATACTTCGAGCTGTGTGAAGACCTTGGGGCGGAGCCGCTGCCGGTTCTGAATTGCGGCATGGCTTGCCAGTTCAACTCGGGACAGCTCGTCCCCCTCGAGGAACTGGATCCTTACCTCCAGGACGCGCTGGATTTGATCGAGTTTGCAAACGGTCCGGTGAACAGCGAGTGGGGCGGAAAACGGGCGGCTCTGGGCCATCCCGCGCCGTTTGGATTGAAATTTCTGGGCATTGGAAACGAGCAATGGGGAGCGCAATACATCGAGCGCTACGCGAAATTCGCGACGGCCCTTAAGGCGAAGCATCCGGAGATTCAACTCGTGGCGGCGGCCGGGCCGGATTCCGAGGGCGAGCGCTTCGACTATCTCTGGTCCAAACTCCGCGAGCTCAACGCCGACCTGGTGGACGAACATTTCTATCGGCCGCCGGCCTGGTTCCTGAACAACGTCGGGCGCTACGATCATTACCCTCGCACCGGTCCGAAAGTGTTTGCCGGGGAATACGCGGCGCACGTTCCCGACCGTGCGAACAGCCTGGAATCGGCGCTTGCCGAAGCCGCCATGATGACCGGATTCGAGCGCAACGCCGATGTCGTGCGCATGGCCTCTTATGCGCCGCTCTTCGGGCACGTGGATGCCTGGCAATGGCGGCCGAACCTGATCTGGTTCGACAACCTGCGCGTGATCGCGACGCCGGATTACTACGTGCAACAACTCTTCAGCCGGAATCGCGGGGACGCAGTCCTGCCCCTGGCGGTCAGCGGGCCGGCTCCGGTTCAGGGCCAACCGCCGCGCCTGTTTGCCAGCGCCGCGCTCGACCAGAAAACAGGCGAAATCATTTTGAAGGTGGTCAACGCGGGAACCGATTGGATTGAGACCGCAGTGCACTTGAACAGGGCCCTCCCCGCCCGGCCCTGGGCGACCGAGATTGTGCTCACGGCTGACAACTTGAAGGCTGAGAACTCATTTGCAGATCCGGATCGCGTGTCACCAAAAACAACCCGGATCAGCCTGAGCCTGCCCGATTTCACTTACCCCTTTGCGCCCATTTCGCTCACGGTGCTGCGCCTGAAAGCACCCAATTGAGATCAGGGTTCCCATCTCGAGGGCGTGTTGCCCAATCGACGGAGTGCGGGCGGCCGCTCGCCCGCAGCAGCGCTGAATCGTCAAGGGCGTCAGAAATTCCTCGAGTTTTCGCCCGGTCGTGCGGGCTGCGAGCCGGGACGGTTCGCTCCAGCTCCCTGAATGTCGTTGCCAAGGTGAAAAGGCTTCGGCCACAATCGCCACGTGCATTTCCGCGAGAAACTCGCTTTTCGGGACGGGCAGCCAGAGCGGCCGGCCGCGAAAGCGTCGAAAGAGGCACCGGTTCCTTGACCGACAGCCGCCCATCTCATAACGATCATCCATGACCAAACTTTGGCGCAGTGGCGTGATTCTGTCTGCCGCATTGCTGGTGGTTTCACTGGGCAATTATGCCTTTCAGGGCATCATTGGGCGACTGCTGGAGAAGGCTGAATTTGGCTACGTAAACACCACCACGCAGGGTTTCATCGGTTTGCTTACCCTGCCGCTGCTGATCGCGAGCACTTCCGTCACGCACTACATCGCTCACTTTCGCGCCAGCGGGGACGAAGCGCGGCTGCAGGGGTTGCTTTTGGGCTGTCGAAGGCTCCTGTTCCGCGTAACGGTGGGCGGGTCCGTGGCGGCGGCGCTGCTGGTCAAGCCGCTGAGCGTTTTCTTTCACTTTCCCCGACCGGGTCTGATGCTGGTGGCGCTGCTCTGCGTGCTGGCCGGGCTGTGGGGCGCCTTTGCCACTGCGTTATGCCAGGGCCTGGCGTGGTTCAAACGGCTGGCCTTCATTTCTGTGACCGCGATGGTACTGAGAGTCTCGTTCGGATGGGTGATGCTATTGAAGTATCCTCTGGCTGAGACCGCAGTTTCGGCCACCGGGGTTGCCGCGCTGGCCAACCTGACGTTGCTCTATTGGAGAAAGGAACTGGCTCGCAAGGGTGAGCTCATCCCGCCGTGGAACAAGGAATTTATCGGATACTTGATGGTGGGTGCGGCGTGTGTCACGGGCGGCTATTGCTTCATGTGGGGAGACTTGCTGGTGGCGCAGCGCAATTTTCCCGGGATGGACCTCGGCTATTACACTGCCGCGGGTTCGCTGGGACGGGCGTTGCAGTGGGCGGCCGGCCCGATGCTGGTCGTGCTATTCACGTCCCGCTCCGGCCATCGCACCGGCAGCGCCCTGCGTGAACAATTGAAACTGCTCGGGTTGTACGCACTGGGACTGGCTGCGGGCGCTGCGGGCCTGCTGCTCCTGCAGGATTTCTGGGTGCAACTCATTTTTGGGAAACCCACCCCGGAAGCGGCGGCCATGGTGGGGAAGTTTGCGGCGGCCATGGTGTTCGTCTCGCTGCTGCAGGCCGTGGGCATGTGGGCGCTAGCCAGCCGCTGGTTTAAGGTGTCCCTTCTTTACGGGGCTTCCGGTTTGATCTATTGGCTGGTGCTGCTGAACTGGGGAAAATCGCCGGAGCTGTTGTTGCGATTGATGCCGGTGGCAGCCGGCGTGGCCTTTGGGCTGCTGCTCATCTCATGGCTGGTCACCATGCGCGGGACTCACGCAAGTGAACTCCTCACAGAAAGCGCGAACCGCGCAAAATGCGCTGACAACGACTGAGCAGTTACGAGTAACGTTTCGCGCATTTAGAGCATTTCCCGGTTCATCTCTTGTCGGGCTGGACGCTCCCAGTAGATGGCGCCGATACTCCCAGGCCGGCGCCACGTCCGCCTTCCTGACCGGGGATCATCCTCGTTCGAGACTCCGGCTAAAGGCCCCGATTGTAGATGATATTGCGGAGGTGTTCGTTGCTGCAATAGGGCGAGTCGATCATGTCGATCATGATCGGCGAGTTCTTCGGACAGTTTTTGGTCATCTTGTGACCGTATCTGCCGAGCATCAGTTCGCGGCAGGAAAGCTGGCCTTTCTGAAGGGGAATCGCCATGTAGATGTCGGCCTCCGTCAGCACCTGGCCTTCCTTCAGATCTTCGCGCGCATATACTCCGCGGATGTAGGAATCAAGGTAGGCAATTTCTTTTTGGAGGGGGATCTTCCGGGAGAGCCGCGCCGTGCCGCAAAACTCGACGGCCTTATGGAAAGCCCGAAACCATGTGTCGAGTTGTTCCGGCAGGGAGGAGTACGGAGCCACCTTGAACCCGTCGCTGTCAATATCGATGTGGCGTTCGAAGGTGCGCGCTCCTTTGGCATAGGCAATCGTGATCGAGGTCATCCAATCACCGTACTCGTGGCAGGAATAGCCGATGGTGTGACCCGGATAACGGCTGCGGAGGAAATCGATCTGGTCCAGCTCGGACTCGCCATCCTCATGCGGGTAGGCGGCGATACAATGGTTGATCGCGAGCGGGATATCGCGGTGCTCGAAAAAGGTGACCACGTCGTCCATATCTTTGAGCGGTGTGCCGCCGAATGAAACGATGCAAGGCTTGCGCGTAGTCGCGATTTTTTCCAGGAGCAGCCAGTCGTTGGAGTCGGCGCTGGCGATCTTGATGATCGGCAGATTGAATTCGACGCACCAATTCACAGATTTTTCGTCGAAAGGGGTCGCCATGGGGATGCAGCCGCTTTTCTTGATGGTTTCAACCAGGACCGCGTAGTCCTCTTTGGACATGCGGGTGTCCAGCACGCGCTTAATGTAGCGGATATCGCCGCGATCGCGGAACTCCTTGTGCACGAAGCTGTCCACATCGCGGAACTGGAGTTTGACGGCGGCGCGCACGCCGTTAAAGCGCACCACCCGGCTGTGTTCGTGCACGATTTGCAGGCCACGTTCCAGCTTTCCCTGGTGGTTGTTCGTCATTTCGAGAACGAACAGGTTTTCAAAGATATCGCGATTCATAAGGGCAACCAGACTTCCCAAGATTAGCCGGAGCCGAGTTCGTTTTCAATGAAGTTATTGACCGCGGGAATGATCTGTTCCTCGAAGGGTGTCGCCCGCTTCTCCATCCTGCCGAACCCGCGGGTAATTATGCAGTTGACGGCCTGTCCCGTGTTCTTCTTGTCACGTCGGATGGCTTGGAAAATCTGTTCCCGGGGCGCTTTTTGCAGGACTTTGCCGTAAGGCTGATGCCAGGGCGCCAGCAGCGTTTTGAGTTCCGCATAGTGCTCCGGCGGCGCCAGCCCCAGGCGTGAGGAAAGATAAGTGGCCGTCAGAATGCCGAGGATCACGCCGAGGCCGTGGGGAATGCCGTAATGGGTGGCGGACTCGTAGGCGTGGCCAAAGGTGTGGCCATAGTTCAGCAGATTGCGGATGCCCCGGTCAAACTCATCGGCTTCGATGTAAGGCTTCTTCACCTGGAGGGAGCGACCAACCCACTTGGAAAGGATCTCCGGCTGTCCGTGGAATCCGCGCAAATCCTCCATCAACTCGCGCAAGCCGGCCTCACCGGCCAACAATTGCAGCTTGATGACCTCTCCCAGCCCCGAACGGATTTCATCCCAGGGGAGGGTGGCCAATACGTCCGGAGTGAGCAACACGCGATGGGGCGGATAAAAGGTGCCGATCTGGTTCTTGTAGGAGCCGATGTTGATCGAACTCTTGCTGCCGATGCAACTGTCAGCCTGGGCCAACAGCGTCGTCGGGACCAGTTCCCACCGGACGCCGCGGAAGAGCACGGTGGCGACGAAACACCCGATGTCCTGCAGCACACCGCCGCCAATGACCGCCAGCACACCATCGCGTTTCAAGTTCCGTTTCAGCACCTCAAAGAAAATGGATGTCAGCGCTTCAAACGATTTTTGCTCCTCGGCGGCCTCGACATAAACGGCGCGTTCCGCCGGGATCGCCGACTGAAGCGCCCGCGCATAATGATCGGCAAACCGCAGGTCGATCAGGTAACAGGCGCGGTGGCGATCGGTGATGGATGCCAGCGCCGCCCCCAACTCTTGAAACTCCTCCACCGAATAATCGTGGGAGCGGCTCTTGATGGTCAGCATGCCCATGGCGGATTACTGACAGGTAAAACCGCCGTCCACGACGATGGTCTGGCCGGTCAGATAGGTGTTTTCTTCGGAAACCAGAAAGGCGGCGGCTTTGGCCAGCTCGGCGGGCTGGGCCATCCGGCGGAGAGGGATCGCGGACAGAATGGCGGCCAGCGCTTCCGGCGGGTTGTTCTGGCGGGTCAGTTCGGTGTCAACGTAACCGGGCGCGACGGCGTTGACGAGCACGCCCGCGGGCCCGAATTCGACGGCTGCGCTGCGCGTGAGCGCGTTGAGCGCCGCTTTGGTCATTGAATAAGCCGCACGCTTGTCCCGGGTGACCACACTGAAAATCGAGCTGACGGACAGGATGCGCCCCCACCCGCGGGCGGCCATGCCGGGCGCAAAGGCCTGGATGAGACGCAGCGCCGAAGTCAGGTTGACCTGGAACATTGCCTGCCATGTGGCCGTGTCAATGGCGGTGATGGGGTTGAGGAAATTGACGCCGGCATTATTGACCAAAACGTCCACGGCACGGTTTTTGTGCCCGGCCACGTAGGCCTCGACCGACGCCGGACGTTCCAAATCCAGTTCCGCCCGAGGCGGCGCCAGCACGCGATAGCCGCGGGCGGTCAGTTCGGCGGCGATGGCCGCGCCGATGCCGCGTGAGCCGCCGGTGACGAGGGCTGTGCGTTGCGGGGCAGTGTTCATGATTCAATCGTTGGGACCAGCATGTTTTCCTTCAACTCCTCGCGACTGAGGAACGGCGCCATGTCTTCGAGCGGCGCGCTGATCATGCGGCCATCCTCGAGCTTGCGCGAGGAGAGTTTGGGGGCAAACGCCTGCTCCAAATCAAGCACCACCTCGCACATGGCCGGCCCTGGGCCGGCCAGAGTGGTTCGGATCGCGGAGTCCAGGTCTGCATGGCATCCGCAACGCTGAAAGGGTAAATCAAAGGCTCGGGCGACCTTGCTAAAGTCTGGAAAACTGAGCCCCGAGTCGGTCCCGCAGCCGACGATGTTGTCCGGGAAGAAGTTGGATTGGGTTTGGCGGATGGAATGATAACCCGCGTTGTTCAGGACGAATACTTTCACCGGGAGCTTTCGTCCGGCAATCGTTTGAAGTTCCTGCAGGTTCATCATGATGCTGCCATCGCCTGCCAGGCAAATGACACGGTTGTGGTTCGGAAAGGCGATGGCGGCCCCGACCGCTGCGGGCAGGTCGTAGCCCATGGCGGCACAGCCGGAGTTGTGAAAAAGCCGCTGGCCGTGCTTCACCGAGGCGGCCTGGAACGCGGTCACACAGGCGGTGCCGTCGCCACACGCAATGATTTCGTCTTCCCCGAGGTGCGCAAAGAGGCGATCCATGAAGCAATACGGGTTGACTCTTTCCGGCAGCCGCCAGTATCGCAGGAGCACCACCGGGAACCTTCGCAGGCGCTCCTTGCACCACTCCAGCCATTTGTGATGACGCGGTTGCCAGGTTTGGGTAAGGTGCTGGAACAGCGGCAGGAAGTCGCGCAGATCTCCATGCACCGGGTAGTCAATCTTAAGCGTCGGCTTTTTCAATTCTGCGGCGTCCACATCCACCATAACCTTATAGGCATAGCGCGCGAAGTTTTCCCAGTTGTAACTGACCAGCCGAATGTTCAGCCGGCAGCCAAGGATCAGGAGAAAGTCCGCGTTCTGGACGGCGAAGTTTCCTGCCCGGTTGCCTACGGATCCGGGGCGGCCCGCATAAGCCGGATGGTCGTCGGCCAGCAGATCGTTGGAGTTCCACGCGGGCACGACAGGCACCCCTAGGCGGCCAACGAGGTTGAGAAAGGCTTCATACTGTTCCGAAAGCCGGATGCCAGTGCCGGCATAGATCACCGGGCGCTCTGCCTTGGCCAAGCGCTCGATTATATGCCGCGCCGCTGCATCGAGGTTGGGGGTCTCAAATTGCAGCGCATCTTCTTGCGGATCGTAACTACGAAGGGCTTCGGGATCGATTTTCGCCGCTTGAACGTTGATCGGCACATCCAACCACACGGGGCCGGGGCGGCCGCTGATTGCCAAGTGGAGTGCGCGTTCGAGGTGGTAACGGATCGTTTGCGGGTCCTGCACCAGCACTGCATATTTCGTCACACCTTGAATCAAGCCGATGATGTCAACTTCCTGGTCTCCGAGTTGTCGCAGCGGGAGGTTGGTGCTGCGCACGCACGTCTCCCATTTCACCTGGCCGGACACGACAAGCATTCCCATGGAGTCCACATAAGCTCCGTAAACGCCGGTGACGGCATTGGTGCCGCCCGGACCCGAGGTGACATTGACGGCCGCCAGACGGTTGGTCAGCCGGAAATAGCTCTCGGCCGCCATGGCGCACGCCTGCTCGTGATGACAACACACCACATTCAAGCTCTTGCAACGGCCAATCGCGTCGTTCAAATGCATCGCGCCTCCGCCCGTGACCATAAAAACGTGGCGGATGCCGTGATCGGCCAGCGCCTGAGCGATGTAATCAGCTAATCGTAGCACAAGGCTAAGGCTTAGAGTGGTTTGGCATCCCTGGCAATCTTAAAGGTCCGGGTTTTGTTACCAGAGCGCATCCGAATAGCGATTTCGCAGGCACTTTGGGCCTCGCCAGCAGCAATGGTAGCTTTCGGTGATTTTGTCGCGGCGCGACGCAAACTGCCGATCACGGCCGTGGCCCCACAGCGCCATCAGCGTCGAGGCAGATCTGTCCCGTGCCGGAGCGCACTGCGGCGTAATCGACCAGGCAATGCTGAGAGCGTAAGAAACTCGGGACGATTCAAATAATGACCGCCAGAGCGCAAAGGACGGAAGCATCTGCCTGGCTATGCACCTGAAGCGTTTCATTCGTCAATCTTGCTCGGGCACGGATTCCCAAACCAAGCCAGGACGTTCCACTCATAGGTGCTATGTATACCCTTTGTTTTTATAAACGCTTCTGCGAAATTTGAGTCGTCTTCCTGCACGTAGGCGATGGTGTCAACACCCAGAGTCAGCACTCGGTAACGCGCCTCGTTGAGAAGCTTGCAGCATTCCTGGTATCCCCTGAGCCCCAAACACATACTTTCAAAGTGGATAATCTTCGGTCGAACCGAGTCTTTGAGAAACATCCTGAGTATCTCGCCGTCATAGCCTTCGGTGTCGATCTGGAGCAGGTCAACTCGATCGACGTGATGCTTTGCCAACAAGCTTCAAACACTAAGTGCCGGGACTGTCAGTTCTTCAATCTGCCCTTTATACCCGCGGGTGTTGCAAACCACCCCGCCGCGGTCGAGCGATGCCAGCATCGTTGCATGGTCCGGAAGACCCTGGTTGTCCTTGAACACGTAGAGTTTTACGTCGCCATCCCGTTCGTAAATCGCCGCATTTTCGAGCTGAAGCTGCGGCTCGTCTCTATAATTCTCTAATAGTCGTGCAAATATTTTGGGTTGCGGCTCCACTGGAATTCCCCGCCAGTAGTGCCAGTAGTGCTTCTGGACCAAAGGACGGATGGGGTCGAAGTGCAGTCCGTCGTGCGCTCCAATCTGAATGAAGAAAAAGTTCTCATCGGGCCGTCTCCTGGCCAGAAGGTCCGACACGGCCAACTGGAACACATTGATGGGCACCATGTCCGGCGGCGCCCGTCTCTGAATATTGTAACCGAGCCGATTGAAGAGACGCTCTATGCGCATCTTAATCGACAATTCAAGGCGTTTTAAAATCTCCATAAATGGGGGTGTTAAGGGTTTGTATGCCTGTCGGTCTCGATCTTCAAGTGGATGAGATAGATGCCCTCCCGCTCGTTAGCCATTGAAGTGTTCTCCGGATTGCCCCTGCCAGCGGGACGCAAGGACGTAGCCCCAGTTCCGCCTCTGCACGGCTCGTTGCCGGGACATATCGCTCGGCCAATCGGCCACAAACGGGGGTCTCCACGACCTGCACGGTCACTCCAGGTGTGAAGGTTTGCGCGACAACTCGAGCAAGTTCTGCGATGGTAAGTGCGTCCTCTGAACCGACATTGTACGGCCTACCTATCTGCCCACGGAATAGAATGGTCCACAACCAGATGGCCAGATCGGCCGCATAGAGATAGGAACGGTACGGCGTGCCATCGCCACGGACTTGAATCGGACCGCCGCGCAGACCGTCTCGAATGAAATTGCCAATCGCGAAATGTATGTCCAACGGCAAGTACGGCCCGACAAACGCGAAACCCCGGGCGATCTTCACTTCCAGGCCGTGCTGCCGGTGATACATCGCGCACAGCAACTCCGCCAGCCTTTTGCCTTCGCCATAAGCGGAACCAGGCTGCAGCGGATCGGGCGCGCCGGAATAATCCTCGGGGATGTGCGTCAGATCCGGTGGTTGACGGCCGTAGACGGCGCCGGAACTGGTTAACAGGAATTTCTTCGCGCCGCACGCAACAGCAAACTCCAGCGCCTGCCGCGTGCCGGCCACGATGGTGTCCAACATCAGCAGCGGATTCTCCTCGTTCAGCTTCGTGCTCGCCTCGGTGGCCGCGTGGACCACGTGCGAAAACCCGCCTTCGGGAAAATCAAAGTTCCGAACATCACCGATATGAAATCGGATGTCCGGACGCGACGCCAGGTGGGGCGCCTTTGCGCGAAAGGGTTCCGGGTTCCGCGTCAGCACCACCGCCGAGGCGCCCAGGCCAAGTTTGTCATTGGCCCACGCAAAACTCTCCAAGAGCCAACAGCCAAAGAAACCAGTCCCGCCCGTGATGAAAATGCGCTTGCCACGCAGTTCCTGCCACAATCCCTGCGTGTGAGTCAGAATGTGATCCAGATCGGCGGCCAGAGGGTTCATTGGGAAGTGAAGGATGACATGCGGTTTTACTCCCAGGCGTCGGTCCGAATGCGGTCTGGCGCGAGCCCGCGCGTCTTCAAATGGTCGCCCAGGGTTGTGAGCATGACGGGCGGACCCGAGAGGTAAAAAACCTTGCTCGCGGCATCCGTGACACGAGGCCAGATGAGATCAAGCGAAATGAGGCCCGGCAGACACTGCGGGCTGCGGGCCAGCGCCGCCATTTCCCTGGAGAAACCATCACTTCCGGCTTCGGTGAAGAAAAGGACGCGGAAATTTGGCACTTTGCCGAATTGCGCCACGATCATTTCACGGAAAAGCAGCAGCTTCGGCTCCCTCGCGCCGTAAACCAGCCAGACCTGTTTGGGATGCTCCGGTTTCAGCGCCTCGATGAACGCCGTGAACGCGCTGATCCCGGTGCCGCCCGCCAGCAGCACCGCATCAATGGAGTCATCGATCACGAACTCGCCGTACGGCAGTTTGATCCAGACTTCCCGGCCCGCCTGGAGCGCTTGTTCCATTTTGGCGGTGTAGCGGCCTTTGACCGAGTAGCAGACGCGGATGCGGCGGCGGTCGCTCGGCGAACTGGCGATGGAAAACACGCGCGATTCGGGCCAAAAACCGGAAGGATCGTAGGGATCCACGGTCAGATGCAGAAACTGGCCGGGTCGAAAGGAAGGAGCCGCGCCCGCCAGGGCCAGATCCACGGTATAGACCCGGCCACCGTGGTCGGTGATTGCAGCCACGGTGCAGCGGATTTTGCGCGGCATGCTCACGAGGCGGAGGACGGAGGTCGGAGATCAGAGGTCGGAGGTCGGAGATCAGAGGTCAGAAACGGCGTCGGATTCTTAAGCATGGATCCAAGCATTTTGCCGATTTCCTCACATGAAGAAGTCAGTGCCGCATGCTGTGTGTCTGTGATGTAACCGCAGTCCCTGGCAAAATCCAGAGAGGAATCGGTTTCACTATTCTCCCCGTCACAGTCTGTCAATTTACTGATGAAATGTGCTTCATATCGACGCTTGGCCCACGCCTCACGAAGATTGAGGCAGATCGATCGCGAAGATCGGCGGATTTGGCTTGTTAAGGCAAAGCGCTCTTCCTCCGGGAAAACATTACTGAGTTTAAAAATCTCCATCGCCAGTTCGTATCCCTTCCGATAAACATTCAGTTCTTTTGCGGATCTGATCTGCATAATCACTCTCCCAACTTCAGCCCTCCGCCCTCCGACCTCTGACCTCCGACCTCCGACCTCTGACCTCCGACCTCTGACCTCTGGCTTCAATGAACCGATCGAACGTGGCGAGCGCATGCCCGATCATCTCCTCCGTCAGCCCGGGATATACGCCGATGAAAAATGTGCTGGTGGTGATCACATCGCTGTTCGCCAGCGGGCCGACGACGCGATGTTCGATGCCGGCGTAAGCCGGGTGGCGCAGCAAATTCCCGCAAAAAAGATTGCGCGTCTCGATGCGCGCGGTTTCCAGCGCGTTGACCAGTTCCGCCCGGGTGAAGGGCGCTTCAGGGCGCACGGTGATGACATAGCCAAACCAGGAAGGATCGGATTTGGGCGGGGCTGTGTGCAGGATCAAGTGCCGTTCATATTTCTTCAAACCTGCGGCCAGCGCGGCGTGGTTGCGCTTCCGCGCTGCGGCGAATTCACCAATCTTTTTCAACTGCGCCACACCGATGGCCGCCTGCATGTCGGTCACCTTGAGGTTATAGCCGATGTGGCTGTAAACATATTTGTGATCGTAACCGAAGGGCAGGGTGCCGAATTGTTGGGCGAAGCGCTTGCCGCAAGTGTTGTTTTCGCCGCCGGCGCAATAACAGTCCCGGCCCCAGTCGCGGAAGCTCCGGGCAATGCGCGCCAGGTCCTCGTTGGCCACGGCGACGGCGCCGCCTTCGCCCATCGTGATGTGGTGCGCGGGATAAAAGCTGAAAGTGGCCAGATCGCCGAACGTGGCCGTCAGCCGCCCCTCATAGCGGGTGCCCAGCGCGTCGCAGTTATCCTCGATGAGCCACAGCCTGTGCCGGTCGCAGAACTCGCGCACCTCGCGGACCGGATAGGGCACGCCCATGGTATGAGCGATCATGACGGCCTTGGTTTTCGGGCTGAGAGCCGCTTCGATTTTTTCCAGGGTGGAAACATAAGTGCCGAGTTCCACATCCACGAACACGGGCATGGCGCGGTTTTGAATGATCGGGTTGACGGTGGTGGGAAATCCGGCAGCCACGGTGATGACTTCATCCCCCGGCTTCACCTGCCGGTCTTTGAGCTTGGGCGAAGTCAGAGTGGAGAAGGCCACGAGGTTGGCCGAGGAACCGGAGTTGACCAGGAGCGTGTGGTCGATGCCGAGGAACCCGGCCAGACCCGCTTCAAATTCGTCGGCAAATCGCCCCGCCGTCAGCCAGAAATCAAGCGACGAATCCACAAGACTCACCAGCTCGCTCTCGTCGAAATGACGGCCGGCGTAGCGCACGAGGTCTTCGCCGGGACGGAAGGGCTTTTTCGGTTCAGCGGCGTGGTATTCTCGAACGAGGTCGAGGATTTTCCGCCGCAAGACTTTTCTGTCGCTCATAAGAAACGCAGCAAAATCCATCAGGTCGCAGCCCAAGGCAAGCCCGCCCTGGCGGCGTCGGCCTCGTACTGTTCGATCTGGTGCGAGGTCAGAGCCGGAGCGGTTTGGGGGGCCTTCGCTGTTTCGCGATACCATTGGACGGTTTGCTCGATCGCAGCGGGGAAATTCCAAACGGGCGACCAGCCGAGCAAAGCGTGGGCTTTGTCGGTCGCGAGCTGCAGCAACCCGGCCTCGTGGACGGCGTTGGGGTCGCTTCTATCATCCCACCTGCCCGGCCAGTGTTTGAGCACCTCGGCGACGAGTTCGGCGACGGTGCGGTTGGATTCGTGGGCGGGGCCGAAGTTGAAGGCTGAAGCGAGTTGAGAGTTGAGGGTTGAGGGTTGAGAAAGACGGGCGGCGAGCCAGAGATAGCCGCTGAGTGGTTCGAGCACGTGCTGCCAGGGGCGGGTGGCGGTTTTATTGCGCACCGGGATCGGCTGGTTCGCCTGCAACGCACGAATGCAGTCCGGAAAGATGCGGTCTTTGGCCCAGTCCCCGCCGCCGATGACGTTTCCCGCCCGGGCGGTGGCGATGCGCACCGGGTGGCCGGCAAAAAAAGACCGCCGCCAGGCGCCGACGGCAATTTCGGCGGCGGCTTTGCTGGAGCTGTAGGGGTCGTGGCCACCGAGGGGATCCTCCTCCCGGTAGCCATGGATCCATTCACGGTTCTCGTAGCACTTGTCGGTGGTGACGATGACGGCGGCGCAGGGTTTGCGCAACTGGCGCAAGGCTTCCAGGACATGGATGGTGCCCATCAGGTTTGTGGCATACGTCTCCTCCGGTTGCTCATAGGAAGTCCGGAGGATGGCCTGGGCTGCGAGGTGGAAAACGAAGTCGGGTTGTGCGTCTTGGACTGCCTGTTTCACCGCCGCGGCGTCGCGCACGTCGGCGATTTGATGCTGCAGACGACCGGGGAGTCCGAGCAGATCGAAGAGCGCGGGTTGGGCGGGCGGCTCCAGTGCGAAACCATGCACCCTGGCCTCGAGTCTGAGCAGCCAATGCGCCAGCCACGCTCCTTTGAAGCCCGTGTGGCCGGAAAGCCAGATCGTTTTGTGGCGAAAAGCGTCGGCGAACATTACCAGGTTTTCCAGGGGGCTTTACCCTCGTTCCAGAGCCGGTTCAGCAGGGTGAATTCCTGGAACGTGTCCATCGGCTGCCAAAATCCGTTATGCCGATAAGCCAGAAGCTGTCGTTCGGCGGCAAGCCGGCGCATCGGCTCATGCTCGAACATCACATCGTCTCCCACATCCAGATATTCAAACACACGCCGCGAGGCGACGAAAAAGCCGCCGTTGATCCAGCCGCCTTCGGCCTGGGGCTTCTCGTTGAACTCGCTGACGATGTCCATATTGTCCAGCGATATATCGCCGAACCGGCCGGGCGGATGGACGGCGGTAAGCGTCAGGATCCTGGCGTGCCGGCGATGGAACTCCAGCGCGGCGTTCACATCCAGGTTCCCGACACCGTCGCCGTAAGTGATGAAGAAATGCTCATCCTCGCCGACATATTGCCGGATGCGCCAGATGCGCCCCGCAGTCAGGGTGTTTTCACCGGTGTCGGCCAGCGTCACGGTCCATTCTTCTTCCGCGTAGTGGTTGTGAAATTGGGGTTCGGTGGTTCTGCCCAGCCGGAGCGTCACGTCGCTGATCATCCAGTGGTAGTTGCGGAAAAAATCCTTGATCATCTCGCCCTTGTAGCCGAGGCAGAGGATGAAGTCTTTATGGCCTTGACTGGCGTAAATCTTCATGATGTGCCAGAGGATCGGCTGCCGGCCAATGGGCAGCATGGGCTTGGGGCGAAACTCGGTTTCCTCGCGCAGGCGAGTGCCCCTGCCTCCGCACAGAATGACGACTTTCATGGATGCTCGATGAAACAACGGGTCGACTGACTGAGAATCATTCGAGAGCGTAGTGCGGATCGTTAAAGAATCAATGCCAAAGATCATAAGGCCGGCGAACGGCGCCGGAGCCGCTCCCACCCCGGTTTTCCTCATGGTTGTGCCGACTTAGACTTCAAATTCCTTATATATCCGCTTGACATTTCGAACTTGCATCGCGCACGATATTGGGCAGGTGGAGGATGCTTGCGCCAAACCAGACGTCATCCAAAACATGTTCAGTCAAAATCAAAATCCATTAATTTCACTATGAATAAAACTGCTCTATTTGCCTTGGCCTTATTCACCGCCGCCGCCACTGCCCTGTATTCGGACTGCAAAGCTCTCCCCATCTATGATGTGGCCGGGGACTTCTCAACCAACAGCAACCCCAATGGAGTTTGGAGCTACGGGTATAGCGCCACGCTGGGAGGGAGCATGACATTGCACCAGGAAACAGGCGTAGAAACTGGCGTCCTGGAGTTTCGTCGAACGGATCTATATGGAGGAGCACCAGGTGTTTACAAAAACGTCAGCGGCAGCACCCTAGTTAATCAAGGAGTCTACGTTGCTCCGGGTCAGCTTTTCTTTCACCCGGGAATTGGACCAACCGGGGAATTCGACATCATCCGTTTCACCTCTCCGGAAGACGACCTGTATGACGTCGCGGGGGTCTTTACAGGACTGGACTCCATGTACGGCACCTCAACCTATGTTCACATTCAGAAGAATGGCAGTTCCATTTGGAACGGAGACGTTGAGGGATTCGGAGCCACGCAAAGTTTCAACACGACCGTTCAGCTCAATGCGGGAGACCGCCTCGATTTTGTGGTGGGTTTAGGTCAACGCCAAAGCCCGCTCGGCGACAGCACCGGAGTTGACGCAACGATTAGTGTTGTTCCAGAGCCGTCCGCGCTTGGCCTCCTCCTCCTAACGCTCCCGTTCAGTGGTCGCTTCAGCCGCAGGCCCAAGGCCTCGTAGGTTAGGCAGCAAGATCGAAGCGGGCTCATAACGTGCGGCGTTCTCAGCGTGCCGATCACTGTGCGCGTCGAGGGGCAGAGTCATCCCCGCCAGGATAGTCGTCACTCTCCAGGCTGAGACGGGTGCGATTCCAGGCTAGCGCTTCCTGAATCGCAGCATGAACATGACCCTCCGCAGAAACCACCGGTAGGCCTTGGGCTGCTTGAGGGCGGGGAGGTTGTTCCATACGTACTTGAACGGGTTCGCTTTGACTTTTCGCCACAGGACTCCGCGGGCATGTCGGACCACGACTTCCGGGTCGAATTCCTCCAACTTTAACTCCCGTTTCAGCCAGTTGAAGTAATCCAACCACATCTTCTCAATGAGGCCGGGCCAAACACCATCCACGGCAGGCGCGCGCCGGGCGCGAACCGTCACCGCCGGAAAGTTGGAAAGATAGACGGAACCACCCTTCCGGATCAGGCCGTTGACCAACCCATAGACATGGGCATAGAAGGTACTCAGAGTGGCCTCCGAGAACGCCTGATCGAAAACCACAGTGCGAAAGACGTTGCACGTGATCAGAGTGTGCTCCGCCAGCAGGTGAGGATTGACCCGCGCGCACTCGACGACAAAGTCGCGAAAGCTCGCGAATTGGCGCGGACGCTTGACGCCGGCGCGATAATTCGTGTCCAGCATAATTATCAAACCCGGATCCACAGTGCGCAGGATGCGCAGGACGTGTTCCAAGGCCCCGGGGTTGATGATGTCGTCGTCGCCCACGAGCCAGCAGAACCGTCCGCGGGCAAGCCGGACGCATTGCAGGAAGTTCCGGTCGCCCCCGATGTTTTCCGGGTTGCGGACGAAGGCCAGGTGGGGCAGGCGCGAGGCGAAATCCTTGATGACTTCCGGCGTATTGTCGGTGGAGGCGTTGTCCGAGACGTAGATCCGGACGGTGTCTGGCGCCAGATTGAGTTCGCGGATTTGCCGTTCGAGGCTGGCGAGCACTTCGCGGAGGTAGGAGACGCGGTTGCGCGTCGGGATGCTGATCGAGAGCAGTTCGGCGGAGCTTGACTCGGCAGAGGCGGACATGGTCTTCGACGCATCAGGGTTTGATGGCGTACCAAAGGCGTTTGAGGATGCGCGGATAGGCGCCCGGGACGCGGAGAAACGCGGCGTGATTGCGAAGCGTTTTCCAGGGGTGTCGGCGCAATTGCTGCATCAGTTGCCGTGAAACCAGGCGTGACTGATATTCGGGATCGAGGTGAGGAAGGTCGAAGGTTTGTTTCACCCACTGCAGGCAGCGGAACCAATTGGAGTCGGAGTCGAGCGGCAGTTCACCACCCGACGGGGCCGGCCGCCGCTCGCGCACGATCACCGTTTGGCGGTCGGTGAGAAACACTGAAGCGCCAGTTTGCCGCAGGCCGTTCAACAGACCGAAGAACTGCGGGTATGAACTGGTTTGTTCCAAAGACCTAGCCAGTGCATGATCAAAGCAATCCTCGCGGAAGGTGCAGAATGAAATCCCGCCCGCGACCAGCAGGATTCCCGGATCTACATCGGCGGCGACCCGCACAAACTCGGAGACATTCGCAAAGGTCCGCGGGGGCTTCAACCGCGGGAAGGCACCTGGAGATTCCGCGTGGATGAACCAGCCGGGCCGATGCTCGCGCAGGTGCGACAGCAAGTACGACAGCGTGCCGGGTGGCAGCCATTCATCGTCACCGATCAGCCACCGGTATGTTCCCCGGCCCTTGGCGGCACAAATCAGGATGTTGGGGACCCCGCCGATGTTCTTCTCGTTGCAGGAGTAAACAAAGTGCGGAAAGGTTCCGAGTATCTCGTGCGCCACGGCTTTGGTCGCGTCGGTCGAGGCGTTATCGGAAACATACACCCGGACGTCCTCGGGCGTGAGTTTCGAGGTCTGGAACTCGGCCGCCAGGGAAGCCAACAAATCCCGGAGCAAATGGCTGCGGTTACGGGTCGGAATGCAAATGGAAAGGAATTCGTCCGTCATGGCATCTCGCACATTTTGCGCGCCGCGCAAAATTCAAATCAAGTCGAAACTATTGCGCCGGCCGGGGGACACTGGCATAATTAACCGGTGATAACCCGCGCCCGGCGCCTGGCCACCGCCAAGCCATCCTCGGCTTCGGGAGAAGGTGTAGCCCGCTGGCGGCCATCGTCCCGGTTGGACGCTGCCGCCTGCCTCCGGCTGCGCCAGGGATCATGAGAAAGCCTCAATGATGGCATCCAGAAACAACACCGGACGTTCCGCTTCGAAGCCGGCAAGATTCTTTTCCAGCAGTTTCGCCGTGTTCATGCTTTGTCTGCTGGGAATTCTGATCCTGCTGTTCCATCGGAGCTTTGACCCGAGCCAAGTGATTTTCTCGAACGATGGCCCCCTGGGAGTCAACAACTCCGCTGCTGAACAAACGCCCTGCCCTTTTACGGGGCTTTGGTTTGACCTGAATTGGCTGGGCGGTTATGGCGGCTGCGCCGCTCCCAGCATCACCAGCGCGGTGGGTTGGGTGCTCGGTCCGCTCTACTCCGCGAAATGCTATGCTCCCTTCGCGTTGCTGTTTTTGGGATTGAGCGCCTGGTTCTTTTTCAGGCAACTGAAGCTGGGACCCCTTGCTTGTTTGCTCGGCGGTCTGGCGGCAGTGCTCAATTCCAGTTTCTTCTCCATTGCCTGCTGGGGTGTCGGACCACAGGACATCGCCTTTGGATCGGGCTTTTTGGCGATGGCCGCCGTCCTCAGCAAGCCGCCCCGTTGGCCGTGGCTCAGGCTCATCGTGGCAGGACTGGCCGTGGGAATCGGGGTGATGGAAGCCGGCGATATCGGCGCTTTCGTCAGTTTGTTGGTGGCGGCTTTCATTATGTACACGGCGGCGACGAACGAAGGGCCAACGGCTCAAAACGTTCTCCGCGGCGTTGGCCGTGTCACGGTGGTTGCTCTCTTTGCCGTGCTCGTCGCGGCCCAAACGATGAGCGGGTTGATCAGCACCAACATCAAGGGCGTTGCCGGAGCCAAGGCCGAAGAACGGGGCAAACAGGAGCATTGGGATTGGGCCACACAATGGAGTTTGCCGAAGAACGAAACCCTCGGCCTGATTGTCCCCGGGCTTTTCGGCTATCGAATGGACACTCCGGACGGCGGCAGTTATTGGGGTGCCATGGGACAACACCCCAAGTGGGACCGGTATTTCGAGAATGGCGAGCAGGGGCCGCTGCCGCAGGAATTCCTGCGGCAGGTAGGTGGTGGCAATTACCTGGGTGTGTTGTCAACTCTGGTCGCTCTTTGGGCCGCGCTGCAGTCCTTTCGGAAAAAGGAATCGGTCTTTGCTCCCGGCGAATGCAGACTGCTTTGGTTTTGGGTGGCAGCCGTTCCCATTTCGTTGCTGCTGGCGTATGGACGCTTCGCGCCGTTCTACCGGTTGGTGTACGCGCTGCCTTACTTTTCAACCATCCGTAATCCCGCCAAATTCCTCAACATTCTCAGCTTCACGGTGGTCGTGCTTTGCGCTTACGGAATTAATGGCTTGAGCCGCCGGTACCTGCAGCCTTCGCTGTCGGGGACGCCGGGGACGGTCACCGGGCAGAAAAGTCGGTGGAGCCGAACCGTTGCCTTTGACCGGCGCTGGATCATCGGCAGCTTTGTGGCGGTCGGCGTGAGCCTGGCAGGCTGGTTGATTTATTCGCGGTTTCAGGGCCGGTTGGAGAGCTATCTCACCCACGTGCATCTCCTGGAGCAGTTTTCACCGGAACAGGCGCAGGAGATAGCCGGTGCCCAGGCCGCCTTCAGCATCCGGCAGGTCGGCTGGTTCATTCTGTTCCTCGTGGCCGCGGTCGCGGTGCTCACGGCTATCCTCAGCGGGGCATTCACCGGCCGGCGGGCCAAATGGGCGTGCGTCCTGCTTGGACTCGTTTTAGTTGCGGATCTGGGGCGCGCAAACCTTCCCTGGGTGATTTACTGGAATTACAAACAGAAATACGCAAGCAATCCGATCATTGACTTCTTACGGCAACAACCGTTTGAACATCGTGTCGCGATCCTGCCATTTCGACCGCCGCCCCAGGTGTCACTCCTGAATCAGGTTTACGTCATCGAATGGGCCCAACATCAGTTTCAGTATTACAATGTTCAATCGCTCGATATCGTGCAAATGTCGCGCACGCCACAGGATTACCTGGCCTATGAGACAGCGCTGGCGTTTGACGGAACACCCAACACACTGCACCGGCTGGCCCGTCGCTGGCAACTTACCAACACGCGGTATCTCCTTGGCGCCGCCGGCTATCTCGATGTTTTGAACCGGCAAATTGACCCGGCGTTGCATCGGTTTCGGATTGTGATTAACTTCAACATTGTTGCCAAGCCGGGGCTGGAAAATGCGTCCAAGTTGGGAGATTTGACGGCCGAACCTTCCACCAATGGTCCCTACGCTCTGTTCGAATTCACGGGCGCTCTGCCGCGGGCGAAATTGTATTCCCGATGGCAGGCGGCTGCTGACGATCAATCGGCCTTGAATGATTTGAGGCAAAAGCCCTTGGGGGAAGGAGATCAGGCTGCTGTGCAGCAACTTGGCACCAACGATTTTCTAACCCTGAAACAACTCGCCTCACCGGCGTTCGACCCGGATCAGGTTGTGTTGCTGGCCTCGCCAATCGCGGTTTCCACGAACGCCGGCGGCGCCGGCGGAAAGCCCGGCACGGTTGAATTCTCCAGCTATGAGCCCAAAGACATCAAGCTGAAGGCCAACGCGGCTGTGCCCTCGGTGCTCCTCTTGAACGACAGGTACGATCCCAACTGGCAGGTGTGGGTGGATGGCAAACAGTCGGAGCTGCTGCGTTGCAACTTCGTCATGCGCGGCGTTTATCTGCCTTCCGGCTCGCATACGGTTGAGTTTCTCTTCCGGCCGCCGGTCGGATTGTTGTATGTGAGCCTGGGCGCCATCGGGGTGGGGATTGTCCTTGCCGGGCTGATGCTTTCTGGAAAGCCCAAATCCGACGCCACCGCCGAAGCCCCGGGTGCCAAATGCGCTGTGGAAAACCTCGCCAAAAGGTAAAGGCACGCCGGCCCATTGACCGGGCGTGACGCGCCAAGGCTTGTTTTGAACGGCACCGATCATACGATGGAACCATGCGTGTAGCCTATTACGCCGCCACTCTCCTCGAAATCGGCGGCGGCCTTGAGAAATACTACATCGAAACGGCCCATGACTTGTGCGAGCTGGAGGGCGTGCACGCGGATATCCTGACAATGGACGATGCGTTCAATCTGAAATACGGGAAGCTGCACAACCTGTATTTTGGCAGGAAATTCGACCCCCGATTGCTCTATCGCGAACCGCTGGACGCCATCACCGCCAAACTGGGCAAAGCCCGCTATCTCAAGTGCCCCTCCTTCCGGGAACTGGTAAGCCGTTTTCAGAATTACGATGTGGTGTATTCCCGCAACGACATCACCGAACCATTCTTCTTCAAGTTTGTCATGGGCTATCGGCGCGTGCCGCCCGTTGTCTTCGGCTGTCACATACCCCATGTCTATCCCATCGCCGAAAGCTTGCATGCGCGCTTGCACAATTTCCTCTTCACCTCCTGGCTGTATAACTGGATGGCGGGCGGTGTGTGCGGCTTTCACGTGATCAATAATTTCAGTTTGCAGGTTTTCTCGCGCCAATTCCCCCGCAAACACATCGCCAGGATTTATTATCCGTTTGACTTCGATGCGTTTGCCGCCAACGCGGACAGATGTCCTTTCCCCGGCCAACTGGCTCCTGGAAAATTCAACGTCATCTGGGCGGGACGACTGGTCGAACAAAAGGGTGTTCTCGACCTGGTGAAACTCATCGACCGGATGAATCCAACACACGCGGATCGCGTGGTTTGGAACATCTGCGGCGACGGTGAACTGAAACCGTTGGTTGCGGCGTGCCAAAGCAAGTGGCCCAATGTGAAGTGGTGGGGTCACGTCAATAACCGGCAAATGGCCTCGGTTTATCGCCAGGGAAACCTGTTCCTCACGACCAGCAAATGGGAAGGCTATCCTTACAATGTCCTGGAAGCCCAAGCCCTCGGGCTGCCCGTCGTGGCCTACGACATCCCCGGATGCAACGATATGATCGACAACGGCGTCAACGGGTTTGTCGTGAATTCCTCGGCGGAATTTGCAGAAAAGGTCGGCTTTTTCCTGGGAGGAAACAAGCTCCCCCCCGAATCGGCCACCCATCTCCGGGCGAAAATCGACCGGCGCAAAATTTACGCCGAGCTGGTGGCGCTCTTCGAAGCCTGCGCCAGGGAGCGGCGGCGTTGATTGCTCGGCGGTCGCCGGCCGCGTTTACAATCCGCTGGGGTGATCCACAAAAGCCCAGGGCACGCGGAACTTTCGCGACAGTTCGGCCGCCAATGCCTTCACGCCCCAAGTCTCGGTCGCGTAATGGCCGCCGTAGAGAACGTTCATACCCAGTTCCTCCGCCAGCGCATATGTCCAGTGCGGCCCTTCGCCCGTAACGAATGTGTCCACGCCCTCCTGCGCTGCTTGCCTCAATTCACCGCCCGCGCCACCGGTGACCACCCCGATACGACGGCACACCGCAGGTCCGCCCGGAATCACAAGCGCCTTGGCGCCGGTGGCTTGCTGCAGGCGCTTGGCCAGCTCCTCGCGCGGGATTCTTGCCGAGGTCTGAAATCCGATGGGCTGCCCGTGGCTGACGAAAAACGGACGCAGCCGGCTCAAGCCGAGCGCGGCGCAAAGGAGGGAGTTGTTCCCCAGCCTCGGATGGGAATCAAGTGGCAAGTGCGAGCTATAAACGGCCAGATTGTTTTCCAGCAACAGCCGCATGAGTTCATACCGCTTCCCGGTCCATGGATGGGTTGGCCCCCAGAACAGTCCATGATGTGCAATCAACAAATCCGCCTTCGCGTCGACGGCCAGTTTCACCGTCGCCCGGCTGGCGTCCACGGCCGCGGCGATCCGGCTGACGGTTCCGCGGTTTTCCATCTGCAATCCGTTGACGGCGCCTTCGTAGTCACCGGTGTTCCCGGTTCGGAGCACTCGATCGCAATATCTGACGATGGCGGCAAGCGAAGTTTTCGGCATACGGGCATCAAATCACGGGTTCAAAACCGCCCGGCAAGAGCAATCTGTGCCGGCAGGAGCGCTGGTATCGGTCACGGTTAGAACCGGTGTCGTGGCTGTCACATTGGTAAGCGTGATCCAGTTCGTGCCGCTGAGGCCATCGCAATACTGAACGGTGTAACTTCGATTCACCAGGGCCGTCCACGCAAACGTGAAACTGTCGGCATTTCTCGTGTGCAGCGCACGCCCCGGTATCCGGCGGTCCCTGCCGGATGCAAACACCACCATGAACACCGCCTGAATCAGGCGCAGTGGCGGGATCTTGGGCATACGTCCGGAGAATTCGTTAGCAGAAGATGCGGCGCTTTACAAGCTTGCTTTCAACGCGGCGGCGGGTCAGCGGGGCCGGGGGGACTCCAGGCGAACTGCGGCGGAGACGGGAACTGCGGGTTTGGCTCGCGAGCATCACCGCCGCGGCGCGACAGGCGCTGTCACCTCCCGTCGCGTGGTCAAACCGGCCCTCTGCACTGCCATCCGTGAGCATCTTCGCGCGCCGCTAGAATTCCAGCGCGCGGCTCGAGTGTAGCGGCAGGCGTCTCGCCTGCCGTAGAGCCGGGCATCCTGCCCGGTGGATCGACCACGGAATGACACACGTGCCGGGATCGGCGAACACCGGTCCGGGCGGCAAGATGCCGCCCTCTACGGCAAGCCGGAGGCCCGTCGCTACTTTGGTTGCGGCTCTGCCGCGCTGCGTTCAACGCGGAAAAGCTTCCTGCAATATCCGTCTCGCGCGCACGGCCCAAAACTGCCGTCAAAAAAATTTCATTCCTTCTATTGAATTCTGTGGGCATCCTTTTATAGTGCGCTTCGAGTTGAAATGACTGATGAGCAATCCGACTGACGCAAGCGATCACTGGGACATCCAGGCCGCCCGAAATCTGTACAATATCCATCGGTGGGGAGCGAAGTATTTTGACATCAACGAGGCCGGACACGTTGTCGCCAAACCGCTGGAGGACGCGGGCGCGTCGGTGGACCTTACCGACGTCATCGAGGAAGCGAAGGGGCGCGGCCTGAAATTCCCGCTGCTGATCCGGTTTCAGGACATCCTCCGCCACCGCGTCGAATCCATCAACCTCGCCTTCCGCAATTCGATCACCGAATACAATTATCAGGGCAAGTATCGCGGCGTGTTCCCGATCAAGGTGAACCAACTGCGCGAGGTGGTGGAGGAGATCCTCGACGCCGGCAAGCCCTTCGAGTTCGGACTCGAAGTCGGCAGCAAACCGGAATTGTTCGCCGGCCTCGCGCTGCAAAACCAGATCGGGAGCCTCATTATCTGCAACGGTTACAAAGACTCCAATTTCATCCGCATGGCCTTGCTGGGCATCAAACTGGGACGGAAGGTCATCATGGTCGTCGAAAAACTCGAAGAACTCCGGCAGATCATCGCCGTTTCCAAGCAAATCGGCGTCGAACCTCTCATCGGCATCCGCGCGCGGCTGCTCAGCAAGGGCGCGGGGCGCTGGGCAGAGAGCGGCGGTGAAAACGCCAAGTTCGGGCTCAGCACGCTGGAGATCCTGGCGGCGACCGAACTGCTGACGAGTGAGAACCTTGGCCATTGCCTGAAACTGCTGCATTTCCACATCGGCTCCCAGGTGCCGGACATTCTGACGGTGAAGAAGGCGGTTCAGGAAGCCGCCAGGCTGTATGCCAAGCTTTACAAAATGGGATTCCAGATTGAATACCTCGACGTCGGCGGCGGCCTGGGTGTGGATTACGACGGCAGCCGTTCGGCCTTCGACAGTTCCACCAACTATACTCTCCAGGAATACACCAATGACGTCATCTATTACGTCGCGGACGTCTGCAACGCGGAAAGAGTGCCGCACCCGGACATCGTCAGCGAAAGCGGCCGCGCCATCGTCGCGCATCACAGCATGCTGATCGTGGAAGTGTTTGGCGCCATCGAAAAAATCCGGCCCGGGGACTTCTTCCAATACGGCGAAAGCGAACATCCCCTGGTGAAGGAATTGCTCGATATTCGCAAGAACCTCTCCAAACTGAACAAACTCGAAGCCTACCACGATGCCCAGGAACGGCGGGAAGACGCTCAACACATGTTCACCCTGGGCGTGCTCGATCTGCCGGACAAGGCCAAGATCGAAAACCTCTACTGGGAGATCAGCCAGGAGGTCGTGCAGAGTTTCCGCGGCCAGGCGTACGTCCCCGAGGAAATCCGCAAGCTCGAGGACAGCCTCGGCGACCAGTATCTCTGCAACTTTTCCGTGTTTCAATCCCTGCTCGATCACTGGGCGCTCGGCCAGTTGTTCCCCATCATGCCCATCAGCCGCCTTAACGAATGCCCCACGCGCGAAGCCACGCTGGTGGACATTACCTGCGACTCGGACGGCCAGGTGAACAAGTTCATTGACCTGCGCGATGTGCGGGACACGTTGCCCCTGCACAAGTTGAATGTGAACGGCAACGGCCAGTGCGAGCCTTACTACATCGGCTTTTTCCTGATGGGCGCCTACCAGGACATCATGGGCGACCTGCACAACCTGTTCGGCCGCGTGAATGAAGTGCATGTCTTCCTCGACCCCGACGAACCCGCGGGCTATTACGTCGAGGAAATCATCGAAGGGACCACCATCGTGCAGGCGCTGGCCTCGGTGCAGTATGACGAAAACGAGTTGAAGCGCCAGATGAAGGCGCAAGTGGATGAAGCGATCAAATCCGACCGGATGAAGCCGTCGGAAGCCATGCGTCTGCTGGACGATTACGAACGCGGCCTGAAAGAGTACACGTATCTGAGTTTCTGAAGTGCGGATGGCAAATCTCGAATGACCAATACCACCATCCCGCTGCCGCCGTCGGCTCTCGCTCGCGCCCCACACTTCCCGTTTCGCGCTTCAGCCCATGCCTGATTCCACTCCGAACCCCGAACTCCTGCGGTCGCTCGGCCGGCTGGTGCGCGGGCTATCCGCTTTGTTCTGGGGGCTGCCGGCGGCGCTGATCATCTGCACCGGCACGGTGTGCGCGGGCTGGTTCAAAGGCTTCTGGTCGCTGCCGCAACTCGCGGTGTCCGGATTGCTGCTGTTTGGAGTCTGGCAGTTGGGCTCCTTTCAGAAACAGGAACGCCCCTGGCGCAGCACCCTGGACCGCGCCCGGCTGTTGGCCCTCGTCAACTTTGGCCTGAGCCCCTTTTTATACTGGTGGTACCGGGTTCCAGGACAACCTTTCTTTCAGGCCGCAGTTGGAATCCTGGCGCTCTCAGGTTTGCTCTTTCTGCTCACCTTGAATCAGGTTTTGCTGCGCCTCGGCGCCATGTTGCCCGACGAGGCCCTGCGCCATGAAACCCGTCAATATACCGCCGTCAATCGGAGCCTGTTCGTTGTCTTTCTGTTCGTGGCGGTGACTTATGTTGGTTTGCTGCGCCTGGCACAACTGTATCTCACGCAGCACCCCGATCCTCCCAACAGGTATGTCCTCCTCTGGCTGACTCTGGATTTGAACAACACCTGGTTCATCCTGCTGCTGATCTGCCTGCTGTTGCTGCTGCCGCTCTCGATGACCATGGCGTTGATCTGGAAAACGAAGGAAGTCATTCTCGAAAGCGTGTTCGGGGCAAAATAACAACTTCTCCCCCGCGCTCGTAAAACCGGATCGTTTCGCGGGAATGTTTATCCGCGAATTGCGCGAATTGCCGCGAATTTTTCCGCCACGCCGGCGGAGGATCGGCGGTTCAGTTCAACAGTCGATACCAGTTATCCCGCTGGCGCGGTTCGTAACCAAGCTCCCGGATGAGCCAGCGCATGTCCGCCACCGTCATCCGGAACCTCGTGCCCGCCCGGGAAACGACATTTTCTTCAATCATGATGCCGCCGAGATCGTTGGCGCCGAATTTCAACGCCACCTGGCCGATCTCCTGCCCCTGGGTCACCCAGGAACTCTGCACATTGGGGAAATTATCCAGATAAATCCGGCTCACCGCTTGCGTCCGCAGATACTCGTGCGCGCCAACAGTCGGCGCTTTCAACTTCGTGTGCTCCGCCTGGAACGTCCAGCAGATGAACGCCGTGAAACCCCTCGCCTCGTCCCGCCCCATAGTCTTGCTCTCACCGGGTCCCGCCACGGCGCGCCCCCCCTCTCCCATCCGATGTCCTTCTCCCATCGGATGGCAGAAGGTGTCCGCAGGACGGATGAGGACGCTGGAGTGGGTCTGGGAGAGAGGCGGGGTGAGGGGTGGTTTGGCGTACGCCAGCGACCTGTCTTGCTGTTGACGCAGCCGCTCCAGATGCTCGATGCGGTCCGCGATCATCTCCACGTGACCAAACATCATGGTCGCCGAGGAATTCAACCCCAACCGATGCGCCGCGTCCATGACTTCCAGCCAATCGTCGCTCATCGCTTTCAGGGGGGAGATTCGCTGCCGCACCCGGTCCACCAGGATTTCACCGCCTCCGCCTGGAATGGAGCCGAGCCCGGCGGCTTTGAAATCACGGAGAATTGTTTCCAGGGGCTCATTGAACACCTGGCGGAAATGAACAAACTCGCTCGGGCTGAACCCATGAATGTTGACCTGGGGGAATTTGGCTCCGATGTGGGCCAGCAAATCGAGATACCACTGCTTGGTCAGTCTCGGATGATGTCCGCCCTGCAGCAGAATCTGCGTGCCGCCCAGCGCCAGGGTCTCCTCGATCTTCCGGTCCAGCTCGCCGAAGGTGATGACGTAGGCGTCGTCGTCTCTTTCCGTGCGATAGAACGCGCAGAATTTGCAGAAGACGTTGCAGACGTTCGTGTAGTTGATGTTGCGGTCAACGATGTAGGTCACAATTTCGTTGCCGCGGCCGTCGTAAGCGCCGGCCCGGGCGAGTTGACGCCTCCGGTCCGCGAGCGTGCCGAGCTCTTCCAGTGGCAGCGAATACAGACGCAATGCTTCGGCTTGATTGATGCGTTTGCCGTCCCAAACCTTCTGCATTAAGTCGTCACTTGACGCGTTCCGGGTCACCTCCCCAAACTAGCCGAGCTCAACCCAAGGAACAAGCACGGCACGGTGAAGACCGACGTGCCGACCGGTTGGCGGAAGAGGTGTCCCCCCGCCACACGCGAGGCGGGGCCGGCGCTCTCCCATAAACCGCGTCTTTCGGCTAAGATGATTGATAGCGCAAGACGCGGGCACGGCGCGGGATCAGCCGACGTATGGAGTTCGTGACGCGAACCATGGTCTTGCGGGCAGCCGTTGTCTCACTGAGCCAATCGCTGCAATCCCAGCCCAGGAGCCGCTCGAGATTTCTTATTTCACATTCGAATACCCGCCGGAGATAATCCCGTTCCCTGCGGCGCATGGAGCAAGCATACAGGTTGGCGTGGACCTCTTGCGGGACGATACTGTTGGGCGGGTTGATTCTCAGAAAACGACAAACATCCTCCAGGGTCCTTTGCGGATGATCCCTGAGGTTCTCGGTCTTGAGACACAGGGTTTGGTCTTCGGGGAAGCACGTCCAGATTCTCCTCAATTGATCCACGTAGAATCCGCGGTCGACGTATGAATAAAGCCGGTGTTGACAAGGCAGCGCTTCATAACATCGCTCTTCTTCACGATGAATCGCCTCCCGAAAACTCAGAGTCTCCATTCCTGTGGCCCGTAGCATGTTCCAGTGCGAATAGGCCCTGTCAATCGGATTCCTCAGAATCACGATAATCCTCACGTCAGGATTGTATTCCCGGATGCGCCGCGGAGCGTCGTGCCAATACATGTAAATCGGCGTGGCTTCCCCCAGAAGTTTGCAGGACGTATTGCGCGTGAAGTGGGCATGGTATGTGGAGTAGGGCGGAGTGCCGTCGCGAAAGTACTCCTCGCGATCAAAAAAATGAACTTCCTTGCAATCCGCCATCCCTATCTCGGAGTGCTGTCGCAGATAAAAATCCAAAGCCGTGGTGCCGCCCTTTTGGGTGCCGGCAATCACAAAATCGACTCTCCTGTCCTTTTCAAAAAACAGCGAATCGCCTCCCATTGCTGCCGTTCGTTGATCCATACTTCAGAATTTCAAAAGTGGCACACTCTGGTCAATCCAAAGTTTTGCCCTTTTCTCTTCTACTGCCGGTTTTCGCTGTAAACAACGTCAATCGCCAAACCGGCGGTTCTTCTTTGGCGATCCCGATCGGCTGGCCCGTTGCCGGGTCCAGGATCTCGTGGGGGCCGGACAAACTGATCGTATCCTGACGCAGGCATCCACAAAATATGCTGCGCCAAAACAGCGCCAGCGGCCTGCCGCTGCAGCAACCCCGGTGTGGAAGGAAAATAAAGTTGTGAAGTCACTCTTCACGAACCTCAAGGCAGGGCGCGCAGTCCTCTGCGCGCCGCGAATGGCGGGGCACATGCGCCGGCTCCAAAACGGCGCGCACGGAGTGCCGCGCCCTACCCCGTGTCGGTCCAGGGATTCATTCCTGGAACTGTCAAACTTTACGAGTCCTCCGGCAAAACCGGAGAGTTTCCCGCTGGACTAACCGCCTCTGCTCCGGTCCCCTACGCGTCAAAGCCAGCCCACGTTACGGAACCGCTGACGATGGGTTGTTGTTCGCTTGGGCTCATTGGCGGATTGCGCCGCGAGGCAATCGGCAACCACCTGCAGGGGCGCATCGCGTCGGGATGCGCCTGTAAGCGTCAGACCGTTTTGTTATCGCCTCCGGCCGGAAGTTTGTGTTCGATGCCTGGAGTGAAGCATTCGATATTCTTCATCACCGGCACGGACACGGGCGTGGGCAAAACCGTGTTGGCCGTTTTGTTGACGCGCTATCTGCGCAACGCCGGACTTGCGGTCGCGGCGCTGAAACCGGTTTGCTCCGGCGACCGCAAGGACGCCCGGCTGCTGTCGACCGCGCTGGCCGGCACCTTGGCGCTGGAGGAAATCAATCCCTGGCATTTCCGCGCGCCGCTGGCGCCGGTGCTCGCCGCCCGGCGTGAGAACCGAGAGTTGAAGCTGGCGGACGTTCTCGCGCATGTGCGGCGAATTCAAAAGCGATTTCAGACGGTGGTGGTGGAAGGGGCGGGCGGCTTGCTCAGTCCGCTCGGCGAGAAATTCGATTCGCGCGATCTGATCCTCCTCTTGAAGGCGACGCCCATTGTGGTGTGTCCGAATCGGCTGGGCGCAGTCAATCAAAGCCTGCTCGTCCTGGCGGCGTTGCCACCCCGTTATTCCCGCCGGGCCCAGATCGTGTTGATTTCACCTGAACGCCCCGATTCTGCCGGGCGAAGCAATCCGCAATTGTTGGCCGAAAAGCTCGGAGCGGCGCGAGTTCACGTGCTGCCCTGGCTGGCGCGCCCCGATCAATCCGGGCGCGCGCTGGCAGTTCGGCGGGCGCGGGGGACAATCTGCGCCCTGGTTGCCGCCATCGGCCTGCAATTCCGCAAACAACGCGCATGAAGAACCGACGCGACTTCATCAAATCCGTTGCGGCTGCGGGCGTGCTTGGCGCCGTGCGCGCCTCCGCCGCGGAACCCGGCCTCCAGCCTGCCGTCTCCGTTGGCAGCGGGCGCGGGAATCGCCGTTACTGGCTCTCCGTCCTGGAGCGACTCGCCCACCCCGTGCTGGGGCATCTGGCCGGACGTGGACTCAAGAAGGTGATGCCGATCGAGGCCTTGAATCCATCCGACCGTCGCCACTATGCGCATCTTGAAGCGTTCGGCCGCCTGCTGGCCGGTATGGCGCCGTGGCTGGCCGCGCGTGATCTCGACGGTGCGGAGGCGGACCGGCAAAAGAAATTCACGGAACTGGCGCAACGCTCGCTCGCGGCGGCGACCGATCCGCGATCGCCGGACTTTATGAATTTTCGCGAGGGCGGCCAGCCGCTGGTGGATACGGCGTTTCTGGCGCAAGCCATCCTCCGCGCGCCGGCGGTATTGTGGGAGCCGCTGGATTCGCGCCTGCGTCGGCAAATCGTGGAGGCGCTCAAGTCTTCACGCGCATTTCCGACGCCTACCGACAGCAACTGGGTCATGTTCGCCGCCACCGTCGAGGCGGCGCTGCTGCAAATGGGAGAGCCGACGATCGAAGACCGTCTTGAAGGCTGCTTGCGCCGCATGCTCGGCTGGTACCTGGGCGATGGAGTGTACGGCGACGGCGCGTTTTTCCATTTCGATTATTACAACAGCTTTGTCATTCATCCGCTGCTGGTGGACACGCTCGCCGTGTTGCGCCGGAAAGACCCCCGGTTCGAGCCGGCATACCTGACGGTGCTGCGCCGGGCCCGTCGTTACGCGGAAATCCAGGAACGCCTGATCGCGCCGGACGGCACCTTTCCCGCCTTGGGCCGCTCCGTCGCCTACCGTTTCGGGGCGTTGCAGGCGTTGGCGCAAATGTCGCTGATGCGTGAACTGCCCGAGCACATCAAACCCGCGCAGGTCCGCGGCGCGTTGACTGCGGTGATCCGCAATATGATCGAGGCGCCGGGCACGTTTGATGAAAACGGCTGGCTGCGCATCGGGTTCTGCGGGCACCAGCCGGCTTTGGGTGAATGGTACATCTCGACCGGCAGTCTTTACCTGTGCACTGCGGGCCTGTTGCCGCTCGGCCTGCCTCCCGCCGACCCGTTCTGGAGCGGACCGCCGGCGCGCTGGACGTCGCAGCAGTTGTGGTCGGGCGAATCACTCTCCTCCGACCACGCTCTCGCGGAGAGCAAGACGGTGGAAATCCCCGCACTGAAAAGAGAGGGAATCTGATGTCCCCTGCTTGATTTGAGTTTCGGCGCGGTTCTGCGATACTGCGCTGGTGAAGGGGACTCACCCAGCGTTGCGGTTGAACGAGCGTGACTGCCGCCGCAAGGTCGCGGTTCGCGTCGGCCAGGAATTCGAGCTTCGTTTGCCGGAAAATCCCACCGCCGGCTATCGGTGGCGGCTGGTGGAATCGGGCGGACCGGTCTGCTCCCTGGCCGGCGACGTGTTCGAGCCTGGAGAAAAGCCCGGCCAGGCCGGAGTCCACTGCTGGAGATTCCGAATCACGGCCGCCGGTTCGACGCGGGTCGGGCTGGTTTACCGCCGCAATTGGGAAGGGCCGGCAGTGGCGCCGCGCCAGTTTGTCATTGAATTGGCTGTCACACCAGCCGGATGGTCCAGAAATCGGCGGCGAGATCCGCATCGGTGACGTAGGCGTAGGGCAGCGTGAAATAGCCTTTCATGCCCCATTGGGCACCCCACGAATTGCGAATAACGAACCATTGTTTTGAATCCTCATAGCCCACCGCCATCACCGCGTGGCCGCCGATGACCGCTTCGTTGGGCGCGGGCATCGGCGCATGGCCGGTCTTTGCCGCCCTCGGCGATTCAAAGCTTTCATAGACGGTGAAGCCGAATACGAAGGGATAGCCGGAAGCCAGGCACCCGCGGAGCTGGTTGAGCGTGGGGACCAGCCGCTGATACAGGACCACGCGATGCCGGAGCGCTTCGAGATAGCATTTCCTTGGCGGCCGCGATTTGAATTTCGCGATGAGGTAAGGCCACATGGGTTCCGGGCAGACGCCTTGTTTGGCCACGGACTTGATGCCGTCGCGAATCTGCGCTCCACTGTCGGAATCCACCGTGCCTTCCACGGCGCGTTCGTTGTAGTAGATGAACAGGCGGGACGGCACGAACACGTTCGCCAGCTTTTGTTTCATTTGCTCGAACTCAACGGCTGCGCCGATCGCGTTGGCCGTGCAACTGCCCAGTTGACTCTGGTCGTAAACCGGCGGGCATTGGCGCCTGAGATCGGCTCGCGCCGCCAGTGTCCGCAGCGCCGCGACCGGCGCGGAATAGAGCAGGTCCCGATGATCCGGCAAATCGGGGATCCACCCGTAACCTCGACTTTTGTGCAACATAATCTCCTTCGTTCATTTCCGAACACCCATTGTGCATTGCGGTTGCCGAACCCGGAACAAGCGGTTCGCCTCGCCTGGCTTTATCAGAATGGCCTGTCCCGTCAAGGCCTTTGCCGGTAGTGGCGCAGTTTGGCCAAAAAGGCGGCGGGGCGGGCGTCCTCGCGAGCCGGAAACCGAACGATTAGCCCGACCAGCGGCTCGCCGGGAGTGTCGCCCACTGAACTCACAATGCACCATGCCGGATTGCCGCATGCTGCATCCTGCCCTCCACATTTGATGTTCTGCACCTACTGCGGCGGTTCGATCCTCTCGAACCGGCCCGTGTCCGGATTCAGTTTGTAGATCCCGTCGGCATACCCGAAGCTGCCCGGCAGATTGACTTGAGACACAGACACTCCACCGGCTCGGGCCCCGAGTTCCGCGCCCCGTTGCAGGAAAGAGAGAGGACCCGTCGTGTCCTGGTTGCCGGAATACTTGCCCAGAATTCCGTCGTTCAACTCGACGCCGAATTCCTGTTTCGCGAAGACGGTCAGAGGTTTGACATCGTAAGCGCGGCTGTAATCGGGTGCGACCACGTATTGGCTGCCGTGAGCTTTATCCACGAACAGGTAAACGGCGGGAGGATACACCCGCACACCGCGCGGAGCCTGGTTCAGGTCTGCCTTGGAGGTTTTGATGGCGGCGCAGCCGCAAAGAAGACCCGCAATCAGCGGGGTCAGGACAAGTCTATGTTTCATTCTGTTTGGTTGAGTGGTTGAGGGTGGAACACCGAGATGCTGACCGGAGCAATGTTGCCCAGGAATGAAATCGCCGGCTGCAAAGGCTGGAACCAGAGCCATCCCTGCGGAGACGCCGCCACCACGATCCCCACCGCCTGAGTCTCCCGGTGAACCAGGCCGCCGGAATCGCCCTTGTCGGCCGCCACGTTGACGCCAAATAGATTGTAAACCGGAAATGTTTCATTGCCATAGCGAACGTCGGCCTCCACATGCAAGGCATCCACGGTCCCGCGGGTCGAGCACCGCCCCAGAACCACGCTCACCCCCAGGCCTTGCTGGATGGATCGCAGAGGAAGAAAGGAGTCCAGCACCAGGTTCGTGTTCCGGATCCGGAGCTCCTGCAGCGGCAAAGCGCCCTTTTCTATCTTCGCCAGCGCGATGTCATAATCGATCCCGCCGGCGCCCGCCGTCGAGTTGGCCAGGGTCCGCGCAAACGGCCGGGCGCGCGAACAAGGGCTGGTCAACTCATCATACGCGGGCGGAGACCGGTGGATGTCTCCCGCCACATGAGCGCATGAAATCAAGTAGAACGGTTTTCCCGGCTGCGCTTTGTTGCGGAAGATCAGGGTGATCAGGCCGTGATCCCCGTTGGCATCCAGGTGTGAACCCGCGCGGCAGGCAGCATGGATCGCCCCGACCGGAATCACGTCCGTTCGTATTTTCCTCCGATAATCAACGCGTTCGTTCAAGAAGCGATGGTACACGAATTTCGGCAGCCGATACCGCGGTTTCAGCGCCCGCCGTTTCCGGGTGACGAAAAACTGGATGCAGGTCCGCTCCTTTGCCTTTTCGGCCGGGCCGGGGCTTGGGGAGCCTCTCTGGAATTTGGCCCCGAGACCGACGGCCAGGACGTTGGGGAAGGAGTGGTATCGCCGGTGGGCGAACCGTTTGACCAGGAGAAGCCTCCGGGTATCGCGGGCGTTGCGGGTTGCGCCAATGGCAGGGGATGCTTTGTCCTTTTGCCTGGGCCAAGAAGTTTTGTGGCTGCCTGCTCTCACCATGCCGTCAGCGTTTGCCGGATAGTTTCGGCGCTAAAATTCCAGGAAAGTCGAAAACCCCAATTCCGGACACAGTTAAGCGCCGGCTCTCGCCAGCGCGCAAGAGCAAACTGCATGCTCGGAGGGGCGAGCTCCGCGAATCCCCGAGCGGACCCGAAGGAACACCCTTCAGGGCCTCGTGCAACCCGGCCCTCGGAATTACGTGCTGGGTTCCGGCCTGGCCCTGAGAGCTGCCTTCACTTCCCTTTCACGGTCGCCGGATCAGCCGGTTTCCTGTTCCTCAAGATTGCGAGCCAGTTCCTGGACTCCGGCGCCACGGATCCTTGGGTCGGCAACCAGTGGTATTTAACCTGCCTGCCAGACGGCATATCGGTCCACGCCACCAGCTCGAGGTGCGCTTGCTTGTATTGCTCGTACCATTCAAAAATCAACGTGGGGGCATCCTCGTGCACCAGCCACGAACTCCGGAAGTGAACGAAGACGACGTAGTCCGGATTTGCGCGTTCGATCTCACGAATGGCTTCCTTTTGCATCACCTCGGCGTAAGGCTGCGGTTCCGTGAGTGGGTACATGTAGATATGGCCGGTGGCGGAACGGCGATGGCTGTAGAAACACAACTGCGGTTCCGACCCGAGCACGGCAATTCGGCCCTGGCGAGGGCAATGCGCCGCCAGGTAACGGCCAACCTCCGGGGATTGGGAAAACGGGTTGATGCCATAAAGGGCCCAGGAAACCTGCGCGGGCGAAAGCCGGAAGAAGACCTCCTGCCACTGAATGAGAGAGCACGCAGCGGCAATCGTAAAGAGCAGGATCGGGACTGTCTCCCGGGGGACACGAAGCCGCAGCCGGGTCATGAACTGCGAAAGCCCCTTCACGGCCATGCCGGCCAGCAACCCGGCCGCGGGAAACAGAAGGAGAAAGTGGTGCTCGCGAAAATACCCTCCGGCGCATACCGCAAGAAACGAAAAGCCGGTGAAACCGAGAACAAAAGGCCGCGAACAACGCATGGACTCATCGCAGAAAATGAGAATCAGGCCCAGAGCAGCCCCGCCCCACAAACCTGGAGCGCCGTTGAAAAGTGCTGTGGCGACCAACCGCAGGATCTGGATCCGATCGTCCCACGGACAGATCGACACGTAAGAGAAAGCATATTCAAACGTGAATTGCCAGAAACGCGCGAATGTGCCCGCGGCAGCCACGATCACGCACGTCACCACAAACGGGAGCAGTGCCCCCAGCAAGAGGCATCCCAAACGAACCGCCAGGCGCCGCCATCGTTTGTCCGGCTGTGAAGCCTCATTCCATGCCAGCCAGATCGCTGCAAACACACCAAAGACAACCCCGGGCTGCTTCAGCAGGGCGGCCATGCCCAACAGCAGACCCGCAAGGAAGATCCGGGTCCGGGATGTGCCAACTTCGATCCGATGCAGCAAAAGGATTCCTCCCAGCGCAGCCAAAGCCACGAAATGAGTGGCGTGCGCGGCGAGTCCAAGAGTCGGAGGATTGATGGAGAGCAAAGCGTAGGTTCCGGCGGCAACAAACGCTCCCGCGTCGCCGCAAAGGCGCCTCGCCAAAACGAACACCAGAACCGCCGTCGCGACGTTCACCACGATCAAGCCTGCATGAATGCCGCCGGGCGTTTGTCCAAACACGGCCATGAACAGCGCATACAGCGCATGTGTGCCCGGCCATTTCATCGTGTAGATGTGCTGGTAGAGAGGCGCTCCCTCCAGCAGAAGCTGGCCCCCATACGCAAATTCCCCCTCGTCGCGTTCCAGCGGCGTGCCCAGGAGTCGAAGCCGAATACCGGTGGTCACCGCCAGGACCGCCGCGGTGGCAACCCACCACGCCATTCCGGAGGCCAAAAAAGGCGGGTGACGCTTCTCGAAGCGCCCCGGCACCGGATCTGGTTTCCTGGTCCGCTTTTCCGGCTGGCACATAGCCTGAAAATACTCACATGTTCGGGACTTTGGCCGCCAGTAAATTGTCTGAGGTGAATGCCAAAAGCGGAGCCGACGCCCCCTCGGCGATCCTGCGGACGCGCAGTGCGCCCGAAAGCGGTTGGCGCAGGACGCGTCGCTACCGGGCCGACTTCAGCAGAGCCCCGATTTCGCGCAGACGCTGCAATTGCGCACCCGAGATGAGGCCGTCCCGATCCGGCGGAACGTCGAGGAGATAGTTTGCGTTCCGTGAATTGCAGGTCTTGAGCCGCTCGACCAACACCTGGGCCGATTCCAGATCGGAAGGTTGCTTCACCTCGCGCCAGAACCAGCGCTGGCCGGTCTGGATCGTGTCGCAGACTTCGGCGGGCAATGTGTTGTCGGCCGGCGGCAACAGGTGCTGCCACGGGAATTCATAACTGAGCACCTCTGAATCCTGGAGAGTGTGCGCGTTGTTGGCGAGCACGAGGCAATGCGGCTGGAGCGATTTCAGGAAGGCCCGAATCTCCTGCCATTGCGGTCCCGTGTATTTGTTGGCGTATTGATCGATCCACAGCAGGTCAATGGGCCCATACTGTGTCAGCAACTCAGCCAATTGCTTCTTCATGAAACCCGCGAAATTCCCCGCGGCTTCCGGCGGCAGACCGTGCAGGTTCGGCTTGCCCGGCGGCGGCGCATTATGGTGTTCCGCATCCGAATAGTCGCCGGGGAAGCAGTAGTAAAGTCCCACCTTCAACCCCCGCGACCGGCAGGCATTCACAAACTCGCGCACAATGTCGCCTTTGCCGCCCTTGAAGTTCTTGAACAGGGTGATGTCATGCGCGGTGACTGCGCTGTCGTACAGCGCAATCCCCTCGGTGTGTTTCACGGTCAGCACCAGATAGGTCATGCCCGTGTCCCTCGCCACATCGGCCCATTGGCCGCAATCGAGCTTCGTGGGCCTGAACAGCGCCGGATCCTCGTAACCGCCGGCCCAATCCAGGTCCGCGAAGGTGCCCAGGTTGAAATGAAGGAACATGCCAAAACGCCACTTCATGAAATTGCGTTGCTCGACGCTCAACGCCGTGTCGCCGATCTGCCAGTAGACCGCGTAACGCTGGTGGTGCAGTCGATAAAAACAATCCAGGAGAATCTCGGGCGCGCCTTTGGCGGCCGGGATGCGAAAGGCCAGCGGTTGGCCTTTGACCGGCTGAATGCGGGCCAGTTGCCGGGCGGCGGTGCCGCTGAGAACCGGCACGACGGGCACCGGCATTTTGGCGAAGTCCAACTGATCGCGCGCTTGCTGCCCCTGCGCGGGAAGGCCGTTCGTGCCCAATTCACCGGCGAGCACCAGCGGCCCGTAAAGAAACGCCACCACATTGGAAGTGCCGGGCAACGGTTCCCAGTGAAGACGCATGGGCAGGTTGACTTGGATTCTGTCTCCGCTCCGCCACGTGCGATCGAGGTTGAGATACGAGCCTGGCGGGTCGCTGATCTTTTGTTTCCTGCCGTTCACCCGCACGATCATTCCTTCCGCCCATGACGGATAGCGCAGTTTGAGGGCGAACTGGACTGGCGAACTGCAACGGAGCGTCAGCGTGGACGTGTTCTGCTCGGGGAACTTCGTTTCCTGCCGCAGCGTGACGCCCTTCTGCCGCCAATCCAACTCCGACGGGATGAACAGGTTCACATAGAGCGAGTCCGGACCGTGAAAGTAGATTGTGTCCCCGTATTTGGCGTGGTTCTCCATGCCGGTGCCCAGGCAGCACCAGAAGGATTGCAGCGGTGTCGAGTAGGTTTTGAATCGCCCGGCCTGCAGCGGCATGAAATACGTCACCATGCCGCTGTCGGGGTCCTGCGAAGCGAGAATCTGGTTGTAAAGCCCGCGCTCGTAGAAGTCCATCCGCGGCGCCGAGGGCTCCCATTCGAACAAATGCCGCGTCAGCTTGAGCAGGTTGTAGGTGTTGCAGGTCTCCGCCGTCTCGGGCGACAGGTGCCGGTCGAATTCTGTGACCGGGAAAAAGTGCTCCTTGTCGCTATGCCCGCCGATGACATAGGAGCGGTTCAAGGCCACACGATCCCAAAAAAATTCTGCGATGCGGCGCATCCGCGCGTCGCCGGTCAGTTCGTACTGACGGGCCGCGCCGGTGATTTTCGGGATTTGCGTGTTGGCGTGCAGGCCGTCCAGTTTGTCCTCGCCGGCCGCCAACGGGACGAACACCGCCTCGTGGTTGAACGCTTGCGCGAGTTTGAGATGATCCGGGTTGCCCGTGACAGCGTAGAGGTTCGCCAGCACTTCGTTCATGCCGCCGTGTTCGTTGCCCAGGGCGCGCTGCATTTGCTCGACCGAAAGCCGGTCCACGCGGACTTTCAACCAGTCGGCCATGCGCGTCAGCACGGCGAGCGCCTGGGGGTTGCCGCAATGTTCATAGACATCGAGCAGTCCGGCCATAATCTTGTGCAGCGTGTAATAGGGAGCCCAGACCGGCTCGGCGCGATCGACACGATCGAACAGCGACTCCGGGTAAGCCGACAAAAATCCCCGGCTGTAACCCTGTGACGGCAGCGCCTCCTGGCATTTGGCCAGTTCCGTTACGATCGCGTCCGCTCGACTCTTCAGCGCCTCATTGCCCGTGCTCGCATACATCAGCGCGCAGGCCGAGAGATAATGGCCGACACTGTGTCCGCGCAGTTCGCAGTCCGGTTTCTCCCAGCCGCCCAGCGGTTCCGCGGAAGAAGGCAGCCCGGCAGTGACCCGGAAGTTGTGCAGCAATCCGTCGGGATCCAGACTCAGCAAATAGACCTCGTCGCGCTGCATCGCGTCCCGGAACGGCCCACCGAGCAGTCGCACGTTTTCCAGAGGAAATGGCTCCGCCCGCATCGGGATGGCAAAAGAGATTTTCGAGGCCGGCGCGCCGGCCGCAGCAGCGTCGCCAACACAGGCCGACAACGTCAATAATGCCGCCAGCAGAAAAAAAGGGCGCGGGGCACGGGAACGAACGGGGCGGTTCATCGACGACAGGATAGTCCTCCAAGGTTTGGCGTCAACGATCAGGACGGCTTCGTAGTGCGCCGATTTGAAAGGAAGGACGCGCTGCGCCACGTCCACGTCCCGCCAAGGCGGGAGCAGCGCCGCGCTACCATTGCATTCATCCGACGAAATTTCAAATCAAGACACTACCGACTGCGTGGCAGCGCCCTGCCGTCCGAAGCAAAGGGGTGCTTCGGTTTCGGATCGAGTTCAGTTCGTTTCCGCCCGGGCTTTCACCGGCCGCAATGCCACCGGCCCCAGCAAGCCGGAATCGCGCAACGGCCAGGTGGAGGCGTCCAACGGCCGGTAATCCCGGCCCACGAGGTTGATGTCGTAGAAATACTTCCAGTTGACCTGGCGTTGATCCTGGTCACGAATCCGGTTGGCGGCAAGGTTGGTTACTTCGACTTCCAGCACGTTACTGCCCGGTTTCAGGAATCTGCCGACGGCGATTTCAAACGGCGGACACCAGAGAGCTCCAACGATTCGACCGTTCAACTTCACTTGCGCGCTTTCGCACACTCTGCCCAGGTCGAGCAGCCACTCCTCGGCCGGACCCGGCGGCTTCTCGAATTCAATCGTGTAACAGGCTGTGCCGGCGAACCGTTTGAGTTCGGCATCAGCGCGCGTCGTCCAGGATGCGAGCCCGGCGGTGTCGTACCCGGCGGGCATTTCCGGCCCGCCTTCCACGAACCGAACTTTCCAGGAACCGGAAATGGTCTGCGACGGGCCCGCGCTTTCGAAATAAGACCACGGCGCGGCTTTGACCGCCTTCCTGGCGAACGTTCGCAGGATGAGCGATTCGCCCGGCCGCAACTGCAAATAGACCTGCGTCACCCCGCCTTCGTTCTTCAGCGCCGCCAGACCCACCCGGTCCTCAAATCGCGGGTCCAGCAGCAGCGCGGAGGTCGCGCGTGTGCCAAGCGTCACCCAGCCGTCCACCGGGGTTTCGCTGCGGTTGGCGATGAAATAGTGATAGCCTTCGGCGTGCGTGCGGCGCACAAAGCGGAGGCCGAGGTCAACGCACGGTTCGCGAACGACCCCGGCCAGGCGCAGCATCGCATCGAGGTTGGTTCCCAGCAGAAACATTCCTTTCCCCATTCCGGCGCGCTGAATTCCGCCGTTCCCGAATTTCAATTCAGCGAGTGCCTGGTGAAACTTCGCTCTCCGCTTTTCCAGACCACCCAAACCCGGAACGTCCTCGGGCAATTTGCCCTCGACCAGAACCGTCGCGCCCGCGCGCGTGAGTTTGCCCAGCTTCTGCAGCGTTGTCTCCGGCATGAACTTCGTCGGCGCGATCAGCAGCACGCGATAGCTGTTTCCGTTCAGAACGATTTTCCCGTTTTTGACTTTGGCTTCCTGCAGAAAGCGATCAGACAAAACGTCGTAACCGCAGCCGTGTTCCCAAAGGAATGCCGCATCCTGATGGATGGGGTTGGCGCCGAGCCAGCGGTTTGCGTGCTCGACCGTAAACGGCATGAACAGGTCCCCTGGAGCTTGCCAGAAATCGTGGATCGGGAGATAGAGCAGCACATCGTTGGCCGGTGCGCCGCTCTGCAATGCGGATTGGCAGCGCGTAAGGTAAGCGTTCAGTGATGGCAGGTCGCGCCAGAGCCCGCCCTCCGGTCCGAAATTCACCGCCGCATAGAATTGCCAACCCGGCCACGGCGCCCCGGCGGGCGAATACGGAATCCCATGAAAGAAGACATGGTTCACGCCGCTCAGAAACAGATAATCCGCCGCGGTTTTGACCTGGGCCAGCGTGGCCTGAAAATGCTCCGTCAGCCAAGTGAAGGATTCCGAGGACGAAAGTCTGCGCCCACTCAAATGCGCGGCCGACGAGGACAGTTTGTTCATCAACATGTTCTGCTCGCCGAGTCCGCCGAAAATCTCCGTCTCTGGAATATCCGCCGCCGCGTAGAGATCCACGAGATTGGCCGGCGCGCCGTGGGCCTGGTTCCGGGTCAAGCTGCCATGGCGGTGCGCCCATGCCGTCCAGCGCTCGATCCAGGCAATGTGCAAATCCGAAATCGTTTCCCGGTAATCCTGCTTCACTCGCTCGACCAGCCTGGGTTCGCCCTCGCCAAGCAGCGCGGGCAATTGCGTCCGCAAATCGTAACCCCGGCGTTTTCCAAACTGCTCCAGGAAATCCGGCGCCCAGTCGGCGCCGTAATATTCAAAGGAATCGTGGAATTGGGCGCGCGGCATCCCGCCGCGATAACCGGCAAAGGCCCTGTCGAAGCCGGCGAGGTAATGGTTCAACGCCGGGACCGAGTAAGGATTCAGCACGTTGCCTTCGCCGCCAGGCGCGGCGCGTTTGACCTTCTGAATGGGACTTTCCGCGGCGAGCGCGTACAGGCGCCACCGGCCCGCGGGCGCCGTCCAATTCAATTCTCCATTCCTGACGTTGTCCGTGAGTTCGAGCCGCTCGCCTTTGTCGGAAAACGCCATCAGGCACCGCAGTTCCCCTTTCGGCAGCCGGCCGCTCCAAGTTCCTCCCGGGCCAACGTCAAGCGCCTGCAAATAGATCCGAGCCGATGCGTCCCGGGCAGTGACCTGGGGACCCCCGAACGGCCAGCCCGTGCCCGTCGTCAAATCCACACCCAATCCCAGGCGTTTGGCCACGCGGGTTGTGTGACCGAACATCGCCATCCAACGTGGCGACAGAAAGTCGATGAAACGGTCTTCATACCCTTTGGCGCCGTAAATCGGACAAATCTCGACACCGCCGATGCCCGCGTCCCGAAACTGCGAGAGCATCAAGGTCAGGTTCGTTTCGTCCACCGCGCTGCCGAGCCACCACCAGCGTGTCCAGGGGCGATTCTCCCGGGCAGGCGTTGGCCAGCCGAGTTCATTCTCCAACCTGCCGTTGTCCTGAGCTGTGGAGGGCATTCTTTGACCGCTGGCCTCCGCACAGATTGCGACGGTGAGAAAAACAAGTAAACCCGATTTCATTCCGGAATGACTCTGCGAGCGGAATATTGCCGCGAATTCGCCTGAACCGCAATAGACTCCATTCAAATTACCGCGCCATCCAGGTCATCGATGATCCAACCGGGCGCGGCGGGCCGGTGGTGAGCCTGCGCGCCATCAGCAAGGCCGGGTGGCGGACGGACAGCAACGGAAACGTTGCCTTCGATCAACCGGGGCTGATGAACCTCGAGGTCTTCTCCCCTATCAGCAAAAATCCTTGTGTTCAGGATGGCCGTACTGGATTACTTGCCTCCATGGTTGCCACGATTCTCTTCTGGTTCATTGCGTTCACCGCGCGGGCGGTGATCTTGACGGCCTTGCTGTGGATCATGGTGAAGATTCAGCGGCTCCAGTATAGTTTTCCCGGATTGCTTGGCTCGGCGGCACTCGCGAGCGGCCTGGATATGATCCCGCTGGTGGGCCATTACCTCGCTGTCCCCGTGCTGTATGTGTGCATTTGGAAAGTCACGCGGGCGGATTTGTTTCCCGATGCCGTGTTCACAGTGGCGGTTTCCTATGCGCTTATGTTCGGGGTCCAACTCTTCTTTCTCGGAGCGCTGCTCGGCGATTTGAGGCCCTCCGCCCGGAGCGTCCACCTCAACCAAAACGTGGCGGGAGAAATCGCCTCGGAAGATTCTCCGGCCGGGCCCACGAACGCCGCGCCGGCAGCGGATCAGAAGAGACATGCTCCGGCCACGGCGAAAACAAGCTCGACGAACACCCAACGAATGTTGGCCGCAGCGACCAATTCGGTGAAACCCGGGCCGAGCCGGCCGGAACGAATTGCGAGCCAGCTCACTTTTAAAGGGCTCACGAGAAATGCCCGACAGTCCACCCTGGTTCTTGATACCGGAGTGAAAACTTACACGCTTGTTTATGGCGAGCCCGAACTCGTGCAGACCAGGCTGGGAGCGGTTCCGGTGCGGCTCGAAGCCCTGGGGGACGATTACGTGGTTCTGAATGTGGATGGAGAAGCGATAAGACTGTCGCTTCGGTGAGCACTCGTGTGGCGCAGACTCACCTGGAGGGCACCGCTCTGTCGGTGCCGTGAACCTTTTGGGACAGTGACAGAGCACTGCCCTCCAGATGGCTGTTATGCGGGGATTGCCGGGGTGTCGGTCGGCGTGACAGTTCGGACCGGCGCCGACAATCCCAGGTCTATCATCCGGGCCGGCAGTTCCGGCTTGCGGTTCAACGTGCGCCTCCGGAACGGGCTGCTCAACAGCCTCAGGATGTCCGAGAACTTCATGTGTCGACCCAGAGCGCGGAGCAGCTTGTAGGTATGGATGGGACGGAACAGGATTCGACGGGCGAACAGCAGCGCGTAGCCCTTCTGCCTGGCGCGATTGACCGTTTCGCTGGGCAGGACCGTCGGATCGATGTCGGAACACTTGAACCATTTGTCCCAGTCGCGGTCGTCGTCCAGGATGCCGCGGTCGAGATATTCTTTCCACAAGGGTGTGCCGCGATAAACGCACAGCCGGTTGAACCCGAACGTGTCCAGCTTGAGCCGGGCGGCGAAGCGAAAGCTCTCCAGGATATCGTCTTCGGTTTCGCCGGGGGAACCCACCAGGAAAAAACCATGCGCTCGCTCGATCCCGCACCGCTTGGCTTCGCTGACCGCATGTTCGATCTGCGCCAGCGTCTGCCGCTTGTCCAGCCGGTCGAGGATCTTTTGCGTTCCTGATTCCACTCCGAATGCCAGGAAACTACAGTTCGCCCGGCTCATGATGGGGAATTGATCGACCGCTACCGAGTCCACCCGCCCTTCGCACCCCCATTTGAACTGCAGTTTGCACTTGATCATCCCCTCGCAAATGTCGTTGATCCGGTTCCGTTTCAGCAGGAAATGATCGTCGGTCAGGTAAATCGACCGGTAACCCATGTCGTTGAGTTGCTGCATCTCCCCCAACACATGCTCGGGCGAACGGAAGCGCCACTTGCCGTCGGTCAGCGCCGGGATGTCGCAGTAAATGCAGGTGTAAGGACAACCTCGGGAAGTCTGCATCGTGCAGAATTTTTCCAGCGAGAGAACCGCTGGGACGTCCAGCGGCAGCGATTCGATGAAGTCGATCGGAAGGGTGGTCCGGTCGGGATACGGGAACTGGTCCAGATCCCGAATGATAGGGCGGGCGATGTTACGAACGATTTCCCTGCCGTTGCGCCAGATGAGACCGGCGACTGCGGCGGGTTCGTCGAGATGATCCAGGTAATCCGGCAGCAGTTCCTCGCCCTCGCCGACTCCCACGCAGTCGATGTGCGGGCAATCCGCCAGAATCCGTTCCTTGTTCATCGTGGCGAAAACCCCTCCGACAATGATCGGAATATCTGGCCGCTCGGACTTGAGCCGGCCGGCCATGCTTTTCACCCCCGGGTACGTCGTCGTGGACAGAAAAGACAGGGCAACGACGTCGGGCCGGTCTTCGCTGAGCGCTCGCGCGATGTCCGGCTCCTTCATCTGCGGATGACACGTGTCGAACATCCGGACCTGATGACCGCGCTTTCGCAGGATGGGCGCGAGGGTTTCGACGCCCAGCGGCGGAAACCCCATCACCTTGATCCGGGAATCGCCCGCTTTCGAGCCGCCCAGCTCCTCCGGCAGCAGCCGGTAGAAATTCTCATCATTGACGTAAATGAGGAATACTCTCATAACGGTCGCAATTCGATTCGATAGCGTGCAATAAACTGTGCGACAGGAACGGGTTCAATAAAACTTAAAACCCGCTACATGACAGTGGTAACGAAACCAACTGCAACGTAGAATTTGGTCTAATCTTAAGGTCTTGAGGTCAGGTTGCAACCCTTTTTGCGGGTTTTCGGTGTTGCGAAAGGTGGCGCAACTCGGACCCGCGAAGAGCAGCGGCTGGGCAGCCCAGCGTGCTTTACGAAAGTCCATTGATCACACTACGGACAAGCTGTGTCGCATATGCGACAAATTCTGTCTCGAGGGCTCAAACGCTAAACGTACTCAGTTGTTGCCCTGCCTGCCGAAGCACTTCCACCCGCCGCCGCCACGCCTTCCGCCCCAGGTAACCCGGCGGCAGAATTCTTTCAGGCAAGAGCGGATCGTTAATCACCGCGTCCAGCCACGCCTCGCACTCCGCCGCAGCCCAGCGCCACAAGCCATTTGCCACCGCTTCGTTTCGTATTTCCCCAACCGGTCGCCCATCAAGAATTCTCAAGAACCGTTCATAGCGACGGTTGATGCGATCGAAATCCCAAGCGCCGGCGACGATATCGGCGTCGGTTTCTTCCGCGCAAGGCCGCGCCTCCAGCAGGATGAGCGATTCCACATTGATCTTTCCGCCAGCGAGGGTTTGGCGCTCTTCTTCCAGCAAATCCGGCGTAATCCAAACGCTGTTTTGCAGGTAGCCGAAGGCTCTTTTCCGCAGGTAACGGCGCAATCGAGCGCGGTGCGTGTTCCGCGCGGTCGGCACATCGAACAACACGAGCCGCCAGCGTCCGTCCCATTCGCGCGACCAGCGGGCTTGTGGCTCGCGTCCGCCCAGCGCGTGCAGTCGCCCCCGCTCCGTCAATCGATAGAGGCGGTCCTCCGGCGAACGGGAATCGCGCTCGATCAACCGCTGCTGCTCCAGTCTTGAAACCTGCTTCAGCAGACCCTTGCGATACGCCCAGCTCTCGTAGGAATCGGTCAGGTTCCGAAACGTGGGCCGCGCCAGCATATCCGCCGTCCAAAGCAGAAGGTTCATGAACTCCTGTGTTTTGCATTGCACGTATGAAGTCTCGCCCGAAAGCAAAACCGAAGCCAGACAAAATGCGTCGCATATGCGACATATTTTGTCTATCCTTTCGGGTTGTCCCAAAACAGTTATGGAGGTTTAAGCACCTTCAGGGTGCCATCTGGTAGGCGTGGAGCGAGGGCGGTCACTTCACTGCGGCCCAGACGCGGTGAACCTCCTCGTGATCGTCGAGTGATTGAAGGAACTCGCCGACTTCCGCCCGCTGCTCCTGCGTGAGCGCCGGATAGTGCTTGGGCAGATAACCCGGCTCACTCGTCACCACGGTCCAGCGGTTTTGGGAAAGCCACTTTGAAACCATGTGGATGGCGGTGCGGTCGCAGATGAATCGCGCGCCGGACACGCCTTCGGGGATGTCGTCGTTCTGGTTGGAGGTAAGCGGTTCGACCTCGTTGGCGCCGGCTTCGATCGCCGCCGCCTCACGATCAATGTTGGCGTCGGGGTGATGCGCTTCCACCAGGCCGACGTGGTCAAACAGGAATTTGTTGCTGCCCGTGTTGCCGAGCTGGCCCTTCTTGAACAGCACGCGGATCTCCGGCGCGGTCCGGTTCACGTTGTCGGTCAGTACCTCGACAATCACCGGCACCTTGTGAGGAGCGTAACCCTCGTAGATCACATGCTCCATCAAGAGCTTTTCGCCCCCGATGCCCGCCCCCTTTTTGACGGCGCGTTCGATGACGTCGCGCGACACGCTTTCCTTGCGCGCCTTTTCGATCGCGGCGGCCAGCCGCGCGTTTGTGTTCGGGTCCGCTCCACCCATTTTTGCGGCCACAGAGATTTCGCGGACAGTTTTGCCGGTGGCGCGGCCTTTCTTGAGCCCGGCCTCCAAACGCTTGGCATGCAACCATTGTCGTCCCATGAGCGCAGTATAACCCCCCGGCTCGCTCTTCCAAGAACCGAGGATGTGACTTTGAGAGGTAAGGACGCGCTGCTGCGCGTCCGGCCGCGACGCAGCGCGGTCCTGCCATTGCATTTATTCAACTAGATTTCAAATTAAAACACTGCGCGGGATTCAAGTAAATGCGCAGCCGCGGGGGGCTCGAGCGGCATGGGTTGGTCGTGATCCAGGTGCGCTTCGCAGACCCGGAAGAAATCCGATCGCGTGGTAACCCGGCGGATTTCACGGAGGAACGTTTCGGCGCGCGTGGCGCCTTCGCCGATGTAATTCATGAGCTTTTTGAGCCGTTGCACCCGGGCCGATTCGCGGACGGCGGGTGTTGCCTCGGCTTCCCAAAGTTCGCGGACGTAGGCCAACACGTCTCGCCCACTGGGCAAGCGCACGGGGATGCCGCGGGACCGCTGGCGAATCTGGTCGAACAACCAGGGATTGCGAATGGCGCCGCGCCCGATCATAAGTCCGCGGGCGCCGGTTTCGACGAGCAGCGCGAGCGCCTGGTCGGCGCTGTGAACGTTGCCGTTGGCCAGCACTGGGCAGCGCATTTCGCGCGCGGCCCGCGCGATGAGGTCATAGCGCACGCCCGACCGGTACTTCTGCACGACGGTTCGGCCATGGACGGTCAGCAGGTCGAGGGCGTGCCGGGCGAACACCGGCAGCAAAGCATCGAATTCGGCCGGTGACTCAAAGCCAATCCGGGTCTTCGCCGTGAAGGGAATCGATACCGCCTCGCGCAATGCGCCCAGGATGGCGTCGATCTTCTCCGGATCACGCAGCAGCCCGCCTCCGGCGCATTTGCGATAAACCACCGGGGCGGGACAGCCGAGGTTGAAGTCGATGGCGGCGACGGGGTAGCGCTGCAATTCCCGGGCGGTGCGCACGAGCGCGGGGATGTCGTTGCCGATGAGTTGAGCCACGACGGGCCGGCCGGTGGGGTTTTCCTTGATGGATTGGAGAATCCATTTTTCGGGGCGCGAAGTGGGATGGACGCGGAAGTACTCCGTCCAATAAACATCCGGGCCGCCGTAGCGCGCCAGAACGCGCCAGAACTCAAGGGTGGTGACGTCCTGCATTGGCGCAAGCGCCAGCAGCGGCGCCTCGCCGCGGAGCAATGCGGAAAATGTTTCAGGCGGAGTCACGCAGGGTGAGAGTCTGCCGGAGAAACGAACGCGCTGCCAGCAAATCCGGCGTGGCTGCCTTTCCTGCGATTTTTCTGCTTGCGTCTCTGCGCCTTTGCGTCTTTGCGTTAAGACCTGACTGCCGGGATACGGCTTGGCCGCGAGTCAGTTGAACAGAAGGAAACGAAGATAACCAAGACTCACCGATGAGGCTCCAAGGCTCCGCTGAGTGCGGGCAGGAGACACAGTCAGATTGCCTCCGAAGCCCGGGAAACACTTCGTTTGCCCCGTTTGCTTCTGTGAGAAATGAATTCGCAAGGCAGGGGTTCACACCTCCGCACCGTGACTCTCACGGTCTGCGTTCGCGAATTGCAGAGAAAATTTCCGCCACGACTTCCTCCTTCGATTTCGCGCCGAGGTTGCCTTTGCCGTGCAGGCGCACCGAGACGTTGCCGGCCTGCAGGTCGCGCGGGCCGATGACCAACATGGTGTGGACTTTCGCTTCCTCGGCGCGCTGAATCTTGCCGTTGATTTTGTCGGTGCCGAAGTCGCCTTCGGCGCGCACCATGTTCGCGCGGAGTTCAGCCACAATGGCCTTGGCATAGTTCACCAGCGGTTCTTCGTCGCCAATCGTGAGGACGCGGACCTGCTCGGGCGCGAGCCAGAGCGGAAAATTGCCCGCGTAATGCTCGATCAAAAAACCGATGAACCGCTCGTGCGTGCCCAGCGGCGCGCGATGAATGCACAACGGCGTCTTGTCCGTGTTATCCTTGTCCCGATAGACGAGGCCGAAGCGTTTGGGCACGGCGAAGTCCACCTGGTTGGTCGCCAATGTGAATTCCCGCCCGATCACGCTCCAGACCTGCACGTCGATCTTCGGGCCATAAAACGCCGCTTCGTTCGGCACCTCGACGTAAGGAATCTTTGAATCGATCAACACCTGTCGGACCATGTCTTCGGTCTGCTTCCATAGTTCCGGCTCGTTGACGTATTTCTTGCCCATGCCTTCCGGCGCGGAGGTGCTGAAGCGCATGACATATTTTTCGATGCCGAAAATTTTGAAATATTTCAGGTACATCTCGTTCACGGCGTTGAACTCGGCGGCGAACTGGTCCGGTGTGCAGTAGATATGCGCGTCATTCATGTTGAGCGACCGGACGCGCATCAGGCCGAAGAGTTCACCTGACTGCTCGTAGCGATAGTTGGTGCCGTATTCGGCCAGGCGCAGGGGCAAATCGCGGTAACTGCGCGGTTCCGCCGCGAAAATGCGGTGATGATGCGGGCAGTTCATGGCTTTGAGGTAATATTGCTCGTCTGGCGGCATCTCTCGGTATTTACGAAATGCAGAAGCATAAGCTTCATATGTTTTTACAATATCACTTGGCAGCCGCTCTCCTGATTTAACCCTCAAAGCAAATTTTACAGCCGCTTCGCTGGCGCAATCGCTTTGATCAACCATGGCAGCGGGAGATGTATTTCTTGGCGGATTCGCTTGATTAAACTGTGCCAGCGCTGTGTCAGCTGTTTCCATTTGTTGTTTCAGTTTTGTCCGTTCCACAGCATGTTCATCGAGAATCATCGGCGGAAACATCGATTCCGCATACAGCACCGGCAGATGTCCGCTGGTGAGGTACATCTTTTCTTTGGCGATATGCGGCGTTTTCACCCGCACATAGCCGGCTTGGAATTCGGTTTCCTTGGCCAGCTTTTCCAGTTCTTCGACGATGGCGGCACCTTTTGGGAGCCACATGGGCAAACCCGGCCCGACGTATTCGGTGTCGATGACGAACAGCCCCATTTCCTGGCCGATCTTGCGGTGATCGCGGCGCTTGGCTTCTTCCACCATTTTGAAGTAGGCCTCGAGCTCGGTCTTGTTTTTGAACGCGGTGCCGTAGATGCGCTGGAGCTGCGGGTTGCGCTCGTCGCCTTTGTAATAGGCGCTCGCCACGGTGGTGAGCTTGAACGCGCCGATGTTGCCGGTGCGCATCACGTGCGGCCCGGCGCACAGGTCAATGAAATCGCCGTTCCGGTAATAGGTGATCGGTTCGCCTTCGGGGATGTCTTCGAGGTTGCCGACTTTGAACTTGCTGGGGTTGCCCGGGCGTTCGGTCAATCCGCCGAGGCGTCCGCTTTGTGAGTCTTTCATCGCCTGCTCGCGTGTGACGGCGACTTTCTCGAAAACGTGGTTCGCCTTAATCTCCTTTTTCATCTCTTCCTCGATCTTCGGGAAATCCTCGGGCGAGATGCGATGCGAGAGTTCGACGTCGTAGTAGAAGCCGTTTTCGACGGGCGGGCCGGCGGCGAACTGGGCATCGGGCCAGAGGCGGAGGATGGCGGTGGCCATGACGTGGGCGCAGGAGTGCCGGAGGCGCTCCAGCTCGGACATCCTGGCGCGGTCGTCGAGAGTTTTGCGGTCGGACTGTAGCTTGGAAGCTTCCATAGGTGTGATCTTAACGCAAAGACGCAAAGACGCAGAGACGCAAAGTGGACGGAACGCGGTTGTGGTCGCAGACCCAGCTGCAGCTTCCTAAGATTGCCAGTGTCCGGCGGCGGGTGCTTCGCACATAGCCGCGCTCCGATTCGCAGTCTTCGCGTCTTTGCGTCTTTGCGTCTTTGCGTTTCATCGTCAGCAAACAAAAACGCCTCGAATTAAGCAGTTCGAGGCGTTGGCGTCCATCCGCGTTTTTCGGGATGAACGCTAAATCGTCGTTGTCGTGGTTCTGAACACGTGTTTCGGCACATCATCACGTTACGGAAGGATGGGGTGATTCGCAATCGAAATTCAGGGTGGTTCGATGCGCCTTACGTCTCTGAATTTCACTTTGCCTCGACCAGCTTCACGTAATCCAGACCGAACATGTAACTTTTCTTTGCCTTCGGGTTGGCGCCGGTGATTTCGACGGTCAGCTTGTGTTCGCCCGCGCTCAGGTCGCGCGTGCCCAGGTCGAGGTCGTCGGTGGCGATCACCCAGCCGTGGTAGAGGTCGATGGGTTCGCCGAGCTTCTCGCCGTCCAGCCACAGTTGCACGATGCCGTAATCCTCGGCTTTCGTGAGTTGAGCGAGCAGTTTGTATTTGCCGGTCTTCTCGACGGGCAGCGCCAGTTCGAGTTGGTCGCCCGGCCTGGCTCCGGTCCACCACAGTTGCGCGTCGTTGCTCCATTGATCGCCGTAACCGGCCATGTCCTGCTGGGCGGTATCGCCGCCGCTGCGATGCAAAACCCGCAGCGACTCACCTTCGATCGCGCCGGCCACTTTCTTCGCCGGCGGCAGCACGTAATAGCCGAGCCGCTCCTCCAGCGGCGCGGGAGAGTAGGGATCGCGTCCGCCCGGTTCGAGGTACCAGTACACCGTCGAGGCGTAGAGGGTGCCGCGCTGGTTCGAATAATACTTTTCGATGCAGCCTTCGAACTGTTTCTGGAACGGGACCTGGTCGGCGATCTGCCAGCGGTTGACGGAGATGTGCCCCCGGTTCCAGCCGTCGTTGTGCGTCTGGTTGTGGTAGGCGTGGTGGAACAGCTCCGGGCTGCTCCACGCGTAGCCGAAGTAATCCTCGGAACCGGTGCCGAACGTGGAGGGGAACTTTTCGCCGTCCACGAAGAATTTTTCGTCGCCCTCGCCCCACCAGCCGCCGCGGGCGTTCCAGATGTGCAACATCAGCCCGACGAACCGCCCCCGTCCGGTGGTCTTGAGAAACGGCCAGTCGATCTGCCGCTCGATTTCCGTGGGCAGAAATTCATCCCGATGCCATTTGGCGTGGAAACGGGCGTAGCGGGAGGCATCGCCCCGGAGCGGGGCGCGGCGGATTTCGTATTGGAGTCGGCGATCTTGTTTGCCCTGGTTGACGAATTTGATTCCGGCGCTTTTGGCGAACGGCATGAACCAGTTGGCGTAAATCCAGCCGTCCGCCGTCATCCCGCAAGGGAACGAGCGATACACATTGACGCCCGGCGCCGTGCCGAAGAAATCGCCGAGCGGCGCCCACACCGATGCCGGTCTCTCGCCGTCCCACGAGATCTGGAGGATGATTTCGCGCAGCGCCTCCCGGTCGGCGGGCGGCGGCGGGAGATCGGGTTTGACTCGGAACGACGTGATTATGCCGGGACCGTCGAGTTGGCTGCCATCGGAACCTCCATCTCCTTTCAGCGTTGTCTCGGTGATCGTCAGGGTGCCATCCGGGGCGGCGTAACGAGGTTGGCAATCGGTCAAAAGACGATTCGCTTCGTCCAGCGCCGCATTTTCCGCGGCAGACAGTTCGCGTTTGAACGTGGGTACCCGAGTGTCCCTGGGGAAGGTGGTATAGCCAAAGTGGTAATAGGCGCCCCAGCCTTCATCAGCGACAATCTTGCAGGATTTCTGATAGGGAATGGGAGTGTAATTGTTGCAGCCGTTGGCCACAGTGTGAACGAGCGCCGGGCGCGTGAACGGTTCGTTCTTGCGGTCGAAATAGCCTGCGAACGGCAGATCCACCGCGGGGACGCTCGCCCCGTCGAGGTAAATCCGAACATGGCCTTCCCTGGGCGCGGCGGACCAGGTTCGCCAGATACATCCCGGTCCCTGCATCTCCGCGAACACCAGCTTGCCATTCTCTTTCCGGATGATGCCATCGCCGTCGGCGTTGGCGTCCCAGTGGATGTATTTGCCCGTCTTCTCGTCGTATTGGCTGGCGCGGTCATAACTGGACCATTGCGCGGTCTTTTCGCCCGGTTCCGGGAGGATGGCGAGGTGTTCGAGATCCGTGAGCCGGCTCACCAGGTCCACGTAAGTCAGGTTGGACGGCGCTGAGTCGGCGCCGAAACTCAAGGCCACCGCAAGCAGCAGAGATGCGAGGGCTATTGTTGCAGGGTTGTTCGAGTGCCGGGGCGTGACCGCCGGGTCGAGCCTGGAGAGCTTGGGTTTCATGTCACAGATTTATAACCGCCGGCCGAGCTTTTGGATAGAATTAACCGAACGGTGTTGGACTGGAGGGTGCCGCTCCGTCTGTGCCCTGATCGAAAAGACGGAGCGCCAACCGTCCTGGCTCGCGGCGCTTAAGAAGGCCTCAAAACGGAGACAGTCGGACAGTCGTACAGTTCGGTGGGGCGAGACTCCCGGCGAGCCGCGGATCGGGTAAATCGCTCGGTTTCCGGCCCGCGAGGACGCTCGCCCCACCGACTTTTCGGCTAAATTGTACGACTAGCCAAACAGAGGCAATACTTGCCCCGTTGCCGTTCCACCGTGGCTGCGGGCGAAGGACCGCCCGCGATGCATGATTCCGGCAACGCGCCGCCCGGATGCGCGTGTTTTCGTTTCAAGCGGAGCTTGAATTTTTGTCTGAATCCGTGGTCTAATACATGCGACAAACTAATGAATTGGACTGAGCAGCAGATTCAATCGGTTTGGGAAAAGGGCGTGGTTGCGGACAGGACCAATCCTCGGAAGTGGCGGAAGGACGCTTGTGGCGCCTGGATTTGTCGCGATCAATTTGGCAATCGCGATTCCAGCTTTGGCTGGGAGATCGATCCCATCACACCGGGGGAGAACGGGGGCGGGGACGATGTCTCCAACCTGCGCCCGCTTCAATGGAAGAACCTGACGCTTAAAAAGGATGGAATCTTGACTTGTCCGGTGATCGCCAGCGGCGGCACCAACCTCGACTTCAGCTAGCGGGACTCGATGGTTGGAGATTTGCCGATTGCTTCCGGAATCCCGGCTTGCACTTCCGGCTGGCGGGGATTCGAACTGCCGGCCAAACCCCGCGCCCGTGGCGGTCCTGGACCAAATCAATCATGGAAGCACTGAGAAGCGGAAACACCGATCTCCGACCTCGGGCTTCCGTGTTCAGGCGCCGAAGTGGTCGCGGAACAGCCAGGGTTTCACCCGCTCCAGCCGGGCGCATTCGCGCGCAATCCGGGTAATGGCTGGTTGGTAGCAATAGAGCTCGTTATCGGTGAGTTCGCCGGCTTCGAACCGGCGCCAGGCTTCGGCGGCGAAGCGTTTGACGGTTCCGGGCCACTCGTTGTTCGCCTCGAAAAGCGCCTTGGGGTGCAATCCGGGGAACAAGTAATAGACGGAACACCACGCACGAAGGAAATCCTGCTTCGCAAGCTGCTCAAGCGATCTGCTCAGTGCCAGACGGACCTGGTCGCCCGCCGTCTGGAGCGAGTCGGGAACGTAGATCTCACTCTTCATGTTCCAAAGGCAAACAACAATAGAGAGCGTTGCGCGCTCTTTGCGAGCAGTACTTGCTCACATCTATTCAACGGTTATTCACCGACAATTCCCATTCAACCAACCGGTCGGAATTATCGTGCCGAACCTGGGCGTTGGGGATTAGAATCCCGCCAGTCGGAATCTCGGCTGCCATGCCCGCGAACGTCACACCGGAATACGAGAAAGCGGAGAAACGCTACCGTCAGGCAACCACGGACGACGAGCGGGCGTCGGCATTGCAGGAAATGCTGGCCACCATCCCGAAACACAAGGGGACCGAGAAGATGCAGGCGGACATCAAACATCGCCTGAGCGAGCTGCGGAAGGAACAACAGAAACCGGGTCACAGCAAAGGTCCGGATCCGTTCCACATACCCCGCAGCGGGGCCGGGCAGGTGGTGCTCGCCGGTCCGGCCAACACGGGCAAAAGCAGTCTGCTGGCCGCGACTACGAATGCCGCTGTCAAGGTGGCCGACTATCCCTTCAGCACCGCGGTGCCGCAGCCCGGCATGTGGTTTCGGGACTACGTTTCGATCGAACTCGTCGATACGCCGGCGCTGGCGCCCGAGCATGTGCCGACAGGATTGATGGGCACGATTCGCAACGCGGATATCGTCTGTGTGGTGGTCGAGGCTGGCAACACCGCGCTGGACCAGGTGGAGAGCGCGCTTTCCGTGCTGAGGGACCGCGGGTTGACACTTTGCACCGTGCCGTTGGACCGCCTGAATCCACATGATCCTGGGCGACGCTGCGGAATGATCGTCGTCAACAAGATGGAGACGGGCGCGCCAGAGGAGTTGGCAGCGCTCCGGGCGTTATATGGCGCCGGGGAAGTTCCCGCCGGCACAAGGTCGGGGCGCGATGAGAATGCCGCGGCGAGGGCCGGCCTTGAAGTGCTCCCGGTAAGCGCGCGCACGAAGGAGGGGTTGGACGCATGGTTCCAGCGACTGTGGGAACTGCTGGCCATGGTGCGCGTGTACGCCAAGGAACCGGGCAAAGCGCCGGAGCTGACCAGGCCGTTTGCGTTGCGGGCGGGTTCGACGGTGGCCGACCTGGCGAGGCTCATCCATCGCGATCTGCCGGAAATGATGAAGTTCGCGCGTCTGTGGGGACATGGCCGGTTCGACGGGCAGCAGGTGCACAAGACGGAGCGGCTGCAGGACCGGGATATCGTCGAAATCCACGAGTGATTATTTCGTCCGCAGCAATGCGGCGCGCGCCACCGCCACTTCTTTCCGTCTGGCGGCGTCCAAGCGCGGGTATTCGAGGTTGAGCGACTCCAGCGTTTCAACAATGACCGCGGCCGCCACCAACCGCGCGAACCACCTGTGGTCGGCGGGCACCACGTACCACGGCGCATGAGAACCGGCCGTGTGCCGGATCATGTCGTCGTAAGCGGTCATGTAGTGGGACCAGTACTGGCGTTCCCGGCTGTCCGCGAGGGAGAATTTCCAGTTCTTTTCCGGTTCCTCCAGGCGTTCCAGAAACCGCCGCTTCTGTTCCTGTTTCGAGACGTTGAGAAAGAACTTGCGGATTACAACGCCGCTGCGGCCGAGGTAACGTTCGAACGCGGCGATGTCTTCGCAGCGCTCTTTCCAGACATTCTTGGTGACGAGCTTTCGCGGCAGCTTCTGCCGGTCCAGCAATTCGCGATGGACGCGCACCACCAGGACTTCCTCGTAGTAGGAGCGGTTGAAGATGCCGATGCGCCCGCGCTCGGGCAGGCGGCAATGGCAACGCCAAAGAAAGTCATGATCCAATTCCTCGTTCGACGGCGCTTTGAACGAACAGACTTCGCAGCCCTGCGGGTTCACGCCGGAGAAGACGTGTTTGATGGTGCCGTCCTTGCCGGCGGCGTCCATGGCCTGGAAGATCAGGAGCAGGGCCCAGTTGTCCTGGGCGTAGAGTCTGGACTGCATCTCGCTGAGGTGTTCGAGGCTGCGGTCGAGCAGATCCTGCGCCTGGTCTTTCGACTTCAGTTTCCACGTGTCCCCGGGGTCGAAATTGTTCAACTGAAAGCCGCTGCCGTCGGAAATCCGGTAACGGTCCGCGAGGTCTTTGAGCGTGATTGCCATGATCCGCTTTGTACCCGAAAACCATCCGGCGCGCAATGACTGGAAGTCGGAAGCCGAAGGCGCGGAGCGGAATTTTAGTGCGGCGCGCGAGGCGGCCGCTACGATGTGCCTGATGTGTGACGCGTACCAGCGACTTCTCGATGCCGCGATCCAGCACCTGCGGCAACTGAGCGCCCAGGGCGTTCGTTTCGTGTCCGTATCGCCGGAAACTCTGGCGGCCCTGAACGCGGACGTGCACGCGCCCGTGGCGGAAAAGAAGTCGGCGCCTCCGGTCCCGACGCCGCCCGCGCCCCGGTCGGCCGGCCTCGTTTCCGCGGCCGTCGCGGCCAGTTCCGGCTCGAAGCCGGCGGGGCCATCGCCCGCGGAACCGGCGCCGGCGATGGCGCTTGATTTATCCCTCGGTTTGCCCGGCGAAATGGCTGCCGATCCGGCGCCGCTCAATCCGGAAGCCAAAGCCGCGGCGTTCGCTGAATTGCGTCAACGCGCGCTGGTTTGCGTGAAATGTCCGCATTTGGCCTCCAGCCGCAAGAATGTCGTCTTCGGCGTGGGCAGCATCGACACCGAAGTGATGTTTGTCGGCGAAGCCCCGGGTGCCGATGAAGACGAGCAGGGCGAACCGTTCGTCGGCAAGGCGGGCCAGTTGCTCACCCGCGTCATCCAGACGATGGGACTGACGCGGGAATCGGTTTACATCGCCAACATTTTGAAATGCCGGCCGGATACGCCCGGCCAGAGCGCCGGGAATCGCAAGCCGACCGGTGAAGAGATGGCCACCTGCATTCCTTATCTGCACGAGCAGATTGATTTGATCCGGCCGAAAGTCATCGTGGCGCTGGGGGCGACGGCGGTGGAAGGGTTGCTCGGCAAGACGGTCGGCATCACGCGACTGCGCGGGAATTGGCGGACGTACCGCGGCCTGCCCCTGATGCCCACCTATCATCCGGCCTACCTGCTGCGCAACCAGGCCCTGGGCGAGAAACGCAAGGTCTGGGAGGACATGCTCCAGGTTATGGAACGATTGGGAATGCCGGTCAGCGAAAAGCAGAGGAATTTTTTCCTGAAGGCATGATCCGCGAATTTCGCGGATTTTCGCCGGTCTCAAGCACTCTGCTGAAACAGAGTGCTAACGGGAGTGCCCTCGCCATCCGCATTCGGAAATCCACCTTTCTCCGCGATTCGCGGATTGCACCGGCTTCCTTTTCCGCTATAAGGTGCGCCGGATGCTGAGAGCGTTCTTCAAACCGATCATCGCCTGGTATATGGCAACCCTCAAAAGCGGCGGCTACGCGCTGATCGCTTTACTGATGGCGATTGAAAGTTCTGTTCTGCCGCTGCCGAGCGAACTGATCATCCCGCCCGCGGCCCACCTGGCGCACACCGGTCAGATTCCGCTCAACCTTCCGGGCATTGTCATCGCCGGGACCCTGGGTTCGTGGCTCGGCGCGACGCTGATGTATTGGGCAGCGCGACTGGCCGGCCGGCCGCTGTTCATGCGCTACGGACGTTTCATATTGATCACCCCCGAGAAGATCGATGGGGCGGAACGCTGGGCGGCGCATTACGGCTCGATGGGCATTTTCATTTCACGCCTGTTGCCCGTTGTGCGGCATCTGATTGGCATTCCGGCCGGGATCGTGCGCATGGACTACAAATTGTTTTCGTTGTTCACGCTGCTTGGGTCCGCACTCTGGTGTTCGGTGCTCTGCTATGTGGGTATCAAAATGGGTGAGGACGAGAAGGTCATGGCTGGCGAGCTGCACCGCATTTCGCTCTGGCTCGGCGGCGCGATGCTCGTGCTGGGCGGACTTTACTACTTCTTCGTCCACCGCCACATGAAGGGCAAGAAGACGTAACCGCAGAAGCGCGGGAGCGGAGCAGTTTAACCGCGGAAGCGCGGAGTGGAACCGGATTTCCCGGACTTCCACCCTGCCAACGATGCTTTTCACCGTGAGAATGTCTTCCTCCTCTTCAGTGTTTCCGCTCCTCCGTGTTTCTGCGATGCCATTGCCGACGAGTCTTGCTTACCGATGTACGTTGATGAGCGTCTTGACCACGCGATTTCCGGTACACATTGACTGAAACAGTTGCGGCAACTGGCTTAACGGACGTTCTCCATCCACAAAATCCGCCGCGCGAATCACCCCCGCCTCGATAAACGCGAGCGCGCGGCGCACCGTGCGCGGGGTGTGATGAAAGCTCGCCATCAAGGTCAGATTCGAATAATGAATCAGCGTCGCATCCAGCGTAATCGTGGTGTCGGCGGGGCAGCCCCCGAAAAAATTGACGGTGCCGCCCTTGCGCACCAGGCGCACACTGGCCTCCCACGCCTCCGGCATGCCCACGGCCTCGATGACCCCGTCGAAATGCGCCCTGGAGGCTTCGCGGACCTTGGTGACCAGGTTGTGTCCATCGCCGACATCGATGATGTGGTCTGCGCCAAGCCGCCGCGCTGCCTCGAGCCGCGCCGCGCGACGACCCGCCACGGTCACCTCACAGCCGAGTCGCTTCGCCAACGCCACGAACATCAAACCGATCGGACCGGCTCCCAGGACCAGCACCCGCTGCCGGGCTTGCAGTTTTGTGTCTTCGATTCCCTGAACCACGCAGGCCAGCGGCTCGGCCAGCGCCGCGTCGGCAAAGGCCGTATCCGCCTTCAGGCGGAGCATGTTCTTTTGAACGATCCGCGCCGGCACGACAATGGATTCCGCATACGCGCCGTTCAGAAACAGCAAATCATCGCAGAGATTTTCCTGTTGGTGCCGGCAGTGGAAACACCTGCCACACGGAGCGGAATTAGCAACGACAACGCGGTCCCCCGCCCGCCACTCCGAACCTGACACCTGGCACTTGGCGCCTGAAACCTCGGAAATCACTCCCGCCAATTCGTGGCCGAAAACCGCCGGAGGCACGATCATCTTCGCGTGATAACCGCGCTTGAACACCTTGAGATCGGTGCCGCAGGTCAACGCCACTTCGATTCGGACGCGCACTTCACCCGGTCTGAGCGCAGGCGGGGGGACGTCTTCGATCCGGACATCTTGCTTGCCGTAAAGGATGGCGGCTCTCATGGGGGGATGTTCGGGGCGATTCACCGCGGAAGCAAAGGAAAAAACTGCTGGTGGCACAGTTTAGGCAAGGGGGGGGGCGAGCGTCCGCGCGAGCCGGAAACCGAACGATTTGACAGATCAGCGGCTCGCCGAGTCTCGCCCTGCCGGACTGGACCACTACCGGAAAACTCAGCTAGGGCAACCTTCGCGGCGGCGGCGCCTTGACGAATTCGGTCTTGCGCAGATAAATCGGCTCCAGTTTTTCGCCGGGAACAAAATCCTTCCGGCCCGCCGCCATTTTCGCGAGTGTGGCGGCGGACGGGAAGAGCATCCGGCCCGCCGGAAACCAACGGGTGATGTCGGGGCCGAGGAGAGCCTCGCCGGCCTGCTGGCGTGCGCTCAATTCGGCAAGGGTGGCCAATCGCAGGGGATCAACTTCAGAGTAACCCTCGGGGCTGAGTTCGTAGCGCGCCAGATAAAACTCGCCGCGTTGGGCATCCATCACAATGTTCACCAATCCGGTCAAGCCTTCGGCGCGGGCCTGCAGGGCGAGGCACTCGGCGCTGCTGATGCCTTGCAGTTTCACCGGGTGCGCCAATTGCCAGCCTTGCGCCAGGGCGAGGGACGCCCGAATGCCGGTGTAAGAACCGGGCCCGAGGCCGATAGCCAGACGTTCGATCTGCTCACGCTCCACTCCGGCGTCGCGCAGGACCTCCTCGATCATCGTCAATGCGCCCGTGGCGCCGCGGCCGGTCTCGACCATTTCCACCACGCTTCCGGGAAGGCGCAGCTCCGTCCTTGGAGGGCACTGCTCCGTCAGTGCCCCATCTTTCAGGCAAGCGACAGAGCGCTTCCCTCCAACATCCTCGTTGCCCGAGCCGGCCGCGGCGAAACCGCCCTCCGGACAGGACAAAACCGCCACACTGCGTTGGGGCGAGGAAAACTCAAGCGCCAATATCTTCATAGGAAATCCGCCGCTCGGTTTCACTCAAAGTTGCGATGTTAACCCGCCGGTATGACCCGGGAAAAGCTGACGCCTGATATTTGAAACCGGGAACTTCGCCAAACCATCTTTCCGCCCACTCGATCACCGTCACGCCCGGGGCGCTCAGGTATTCCTCCAGCCCGGCGGCGATGATCTGCGCGCGCGTTTCGAGGCGGTACAAATCGAGATGAAACAGCGTGAGCCGCCCGCCGGCATAAATATTGACCAGCGTGAAGGTCGGCGAATGCACGCGGGCGGAAATGCCCATCCCGCGCGCCAGCCCTTTGACGAGCTGCGTTTTGCCCGCACCCAGGTCGCCCGAGAGGCCAATCACGAGCCCGCTGTGCGCTTCGTGTCCCCAGGCTTCGCCGAGCGCTTCGGTGTCCGCCGGGCTATGTGAAATGTTCGTAGCCATGAGCCGACAAAGGCCGCACGCCTTGTTCATCGCGAATATGGACGCCTTCGGTCGCGGTAATCTTGCCGATGCAGGTCAAAGGCAGTTCGGGAAACTCCTTTTTCCAGGCATCAAGCAGCGGCACGGCGTCCCGGCCGGCCACCGTGAACAGAAGCTCATAATCCTCCCCATCACTCAACGCCGCCAGCAACGGTGTCTTGTGGCTGCCGACCTGAGCCGGCGGCAGGCGCGAGCCGGCGCGAGGGTGGCTGCGGGAGGCTTCCTTGGCCGCCCGGCTGATGGGAATCGAGCGTGCCAGCAGCTCGGCGCCGACGCGACTCGCGTGCAAAATGTGGCGCAGGTCGCCGGCCAGGCCGTCGCTCACATCCAGCATCGCATGAATGGAAAAATGCCGCGCCAGCCAGCGGGCTTCCGCCAGGCGCGGTTCGAATTCGAGATGTTTTCCGGCAAGCGAGCCGCCGAGTTCGCCGGTGACGAAGATCGCATCGCCGGCCTCGGCGCCGGACCGCAGCGTGGCTTTGCCGCGCGGCACCTGGCCGAGCAGAGCCACCGAGACCAGGATGCGTTCGGGATTGGTCGTGGTCTCACCGCCGACGATGGCCACTTCGTGTTTCCGCGCCAGCGCACTCATTCCCGCATAAACCCGTTCGACGCTGTCGGCATCAAAATTGCGGGGGAGCGCCATCGTCACCAGCGCCGCGGCGGGCGTGCCCGCCATCGCGGCGATGTCGCTCAAGCAGCGGCCCAGCGCCTTGTGCCCGATTTTCTCCGCCGGCGTCTCCGCTGTAAAATGAATCCCCTCGACCACGGCGTCCGTCTTGAAAAGAAGCAGCCGATCCGGCAGGCCGAAGTCCAGCACCGCGCAGTCATCGCCGGTGCCGACGACGACTGAGGCGTTGACGGGCAACCCGCGCGTGAGGCGGGAGATCAGCTCAAATTCCTTCATGATTTGGCCGGCAGGCGATTAAGCCATTCGCTCAGAAAAAGCGCCGCAAAATTCATGGCGTTGAACAAAGCATGCGCGGTGATGGGCGCCAGCAGATTCCTGGTTCTTTCGTACAGCCAGATCAAGCACAGCGCCAGAACGGTCAAGGGGAGGAACGTGACCAGGTTGAAATGAATGGCTCCAAACAGGAGCGACGTTCCCCACCAGGCGAGCCGGGGAAACCCCCGCTGCTTTATCATCGGATACAGGATGCCGCGGAACAGGATTTCTTCAGCCACCGGCACAACCAGGATGGCGGCGATTCCCAGCAGAAGCCCGCAGGTCCAGGATTCCGTCGAGCGCAGCACCTGCACCGCCTCTTGCTCCTGGGCGGGAACATGAAGATGGTCCAGGACCAAAGCGGAGGTGGACTGCAATCCCCAGGCGAGGGGCAAAAAAATAAAAGCCACGGCCATTCCCAGGAGCAAGGCCCGAGGCTCCTCCAGTGTGAGTCCGAAAGCGTCGGCCCATCCGATCTGGTGTTTTCGCAGAAACCCATGGACTAGAACCAGGGCGGCTCCCTGAAAACTGAGCATGGCGATCAACACCTCGAGAGCCGAGTGCTCCACTTCGGCCGGCTGGGCTGGCCCCCGCATGGCCCCCCAGGTCAGCGACAAGCCGCCGTAAAAGCAGACCAGCAAAATGACGGCGTTTCGCGCGAACCGATCGGGCTGCCACGGCCGGCCGAGGACGACCAGCGCGCTGGCAAACAATCCCAAGGCTGCCACAGTCAGGATCAGGGAGGCGGTCGCATGGGTTGGCCGCGGGTTCAGAAGAATGCCCAGCGCCGAGTTCATCGACGTGCCCATGAACATGCAGATCACGAGCCTCGCAAAGAGGCGCAACGCGGCTTCCACTCTCCACGGTTTCTCCGGCAGCATGAATCCAACCTACACAAGTCATACCGGAGACACGATGGAAAAGTCAGTGGCGCGGCTCGCGAAGACTTTCAGGGGCGGTTTCCGCCGCGACTCAGGCGCGCCCTGAACCCGTGAACAGACGCGTTTTCGGTCTTGAGTGTCATTAGTGAGTCAGGACCGACCTCCAGTGATGGCTCGCAATCCCAGGACCCGATCAATCAAGACTTCCAAGCTCTGGCTGATGCGATTTCCAACAACCAGGTTGACACGCCTGGCTGCCCCTTTGCGATGCGCGGTGCCGCGTCATCAGCTTCAGCCAGCGGGAAACCTCAAACTTCGAACATCCCACATCCAATGGCGGAGGGCCGAAGCAAAGGCCGCAAGTCAAGCGCCGGTCAGCACCGGACAGTTTGTCTCTGTTGCCTGCGAACAGTTCTCAGGTGACGGTAGCCAACCAGCTTGTGCCGCTGTTCATCCCACAGACGGAAGGTGAAGGCTTTGAAGCTGGAGAATAACGTAACGGGCATCACGGTCTGAAACAGCAGCTCGGCTTGATGACACTTTTCCAGGTAGTAATTCGGAATTCGCGGGCTGAGATGATGGATGTGATGAAACCCGATGTTGCCCGAGAACCATTGCAGCACCTTGGGCAGTTTGTAGAATGAACTGCCTTTCAACGCAGCCGTGACATAATCCCATTTGCCGCCGCGTTCCCAATAGACCCCCTCGAATTGATGCTGCACATAGAACAGCCACACACCCGCCGAGCCGGCCACCGTCAGCACTGCCAACTGAATGATCAGGTAGGCCTTGAGGCCGAAAATCCAGATCAACCCGGCCGCGACGGCCCCCGCCGCGAGATTCGTCCAATAGACCGAGTAGCGCTCCCGCGAGGGCGCCTTGATTGAGGGCACCCGCTGTTTCATGAGAAACAGGAACAGCGGCGCCAGTACGAAAAGGACCGCCGGATTGCGCGCCAGCCGATACGCGAAACGTTTCCAGCGCGACGATTCCAGATATTCCTGCACGGTCAGCGTCCACACATCGCCCGTGCCGCGCCGGTCCAGATCGCCCGCGCTCGCATGATGGATGGCATGTTCCCAGCGCCAATGATAGAACGGCGTGAACGTCAACACGCCGGTGATCGCGCCCAGGATGTGATTGGCCTTCGGCAATTTGAAAAACGATCCGTGCCCGCAGTCATGAAAGATGATGAACACCCGCACCAAAAACGCGCCGGCGAGAACCGCCAGCGGCACAGTTAGCCACCAGGACACTGAGAGGCTCAGGTACATCAAATACCAGAGCGCCGCATAAGGAACCAGCGTGTTAACGATTTGCCAGACGCCTCGGCCGACCGACGGCTTCTGGTATCGCGCTACAATTCGTTTCCAGGTCGAAGTGTCTGTTTGGCTCTCGCCTTCGGTGAGAATTGAATCATTTATCATAACATTACGCACTGCTTTCCAAGGATCGCCAAGAGATGGAAACCAAGTCTTGGAAGGTTGCTGCGGAAACGTACTCCTGAATCGGGGTGACGGCAACATGCGGGAGAAAATCTTTTGAATTGGTGGTTGTGAATACTTCAGCGCGGGGTATAATAGGCTCGATTTTGACCAAGCCTTTTGGGGCAGTTTCCAGAGTGTCCTTTCTTGTTCGGCCGAATTCAACGTCTATCATGATGCCCCCGCGAAAAGCGAACCCTCGGGCGGAACACCGCCTGCGTGAACCTGGCTATGTCTGAAGTTAAACTAAGAAGAGGAGAGCCGGTCGAGAAGGCCCTGCGCCGGCTCAAGAAGCAACTGGACCGCGAACAAACCCTGCAGCAGGTCCGCCTGCATCGGCGCTTCGAAAAGCCGAGCGCCAGGAAACGCCGGAAGCAGAAGGCGGCCCGGTTCTCGGCGATGTTGAAGGCGCGCCATGCCGACGTGTGATGTTCAGGTTGCGCGGCCGGCCGTTTCGGCCCGCGAACGAAGGGGATGCAGATGGCGCTTGCTATTTGGGGGAAATGGTCGAATATACGTTTGTTTCAAAGATTGACTGCCACCCTCAGCACATGGTGAATCTTCAGTTGAACGTCGTTCAGTGATGATTTGAAACCCGATCGCCGGGAACAGTCTGGGAAAGGGTAACAGGTCTGAATAACAGTGTCCTTATGAGCACCAAATTATATGTGGGAAATCTTTCCTTTGATGTCACGGAAAATGACGTTCGCGAGATGCTTTCACAACACGGTCCGGTGAACGAGATCAATATCATCATGGATAAAACCACCGGCCGCGCTCGTGGCTTCGCCTTCGCCACCATGAACACCGAGGAAGGGGCCAAGGCCGCCATCCTGGCCTTGAATGGCAAGGATTGGAAAGGCCGCGCGCTCACGGTCAACGAAGCCCGCCCGCGCGAGGAACGATCCGGTGGCGGTCGCGGTTATGGTGGCGGAAGCCGTCCCCGACGCTATTAGCCGTCGGGCGGCACGCCCGCGCTCCCCATTTCGCCTGAATCGTCCCGGCTGGAGCGGCGGCCCTGTTTCATTTCCGCATCGGGCCGGGTTGCGCCGCGCGGCGCCGTGGAGGCGACGCAGCGCGTCCCTGCCTGCCGGGAAATTGCTTTTGGCAGATGCTCCAATAAACCAACCCCGCCCCCTTCACGATTCAGTTTTATGCGCCGTACTTGTCGAACATTCTGGCGTTGGCCTGCATCAGGCGGATGAGGTATTTGGCCTCGAAGATGCCCAGCGAGCCGAGATTGGCGCCGGTTTCGGTAAACCGGTCCAGCTTGTCCGAACCGCTCAGGGCGGAGTGCAGGAGCACCGGTTGCGGATGCCACGAATGACCTTTCACCGCGCAGGGGGTGGAGTGATCGCCGGTAATCACCAGCACGTCCGGCCTTTTCTGCAACAGGATCGGCAGGGCTGCGTCGAACTCTTCGATGGCCCTTTTCTTGGCGTCGAAATTGCCGTCTTCGCCGTATTTGTCGGTGTATTTGTAGTGGATGAAGAAGAAATCGTAATTGTCATGTTCGGCGAGGTACCGCTCGAATTGTTCCCGGATGGTCTGGAGTCCTTCAATTTTCTTCATGCCGACGAGCTGCGACAGGCCTTTGTACATGGGGTACACGGCCAGCGCGGCCGCGCGCAGCCGGTAACGCTCTTCGAACAGCGGGACGTGCGGCTGGTGCGCGATGCCGCGCATCAGAAAACCATTGGCCGGTTTTTCCCTGGCAACGACCGGCAGCGCCGCCTTGTAGAAATCGGCAATCAGCTTCGCTGTTTTCCTCTGCTTCGCATTTTTCGGATCGCGCGGCTTGACTGTGGGAATGGCAAAACCCTCGCGATTCGGGTCGGCGTCGGTCACCGGTCCTCCGAGTCCCTGGCCGCGGAACACGACGACGAACCGGTGTTCTTTTCCCGCTTTGATGATGACCTGGGTGGCGCCGATTGTCTTCACCCTGGCGGAGAGCATGGCGCAGAGTTTTTCGCAGGTCTCGGTGGGAATGCGGCCGGCCCGACGGTCGGTGACGATGCCTTTGGGGTCGAGCGTGGCGAAGTTGGCACGGGCGCAGACGTCGCCCGGTTTCAGTTCCATGCCCAGACCGAGCGCTTCGATCACACCGCGGCCCACCTGGAATTCCAGCGGGTCATAGCCGAACAGGCTGAGATGCCCGGGCCCGCTCCCGGGAGTGATGCCTGGCGCGACCGGGATCATGCGGCCTTGCGCCGATTCCCGGGCGAGCAGATCCAGGTTGGGCGTGGCGGCCGCTTCGAGCGGCGTCAGTCTGTTTTGTTCCGGGGTGGCGATATCGCCGAGTCCGTCCAGGACCACGAGCGCGAGCTTCGCGTTGGTTTTTAAAGTCAATTCCGGATAAAGAGCGTCCAATTTCATATGTTTGAGTTCGGGTTCAATTTTGCGAAGAAGCGGGCGAGTGCGTCAACGGTAGAATGAGCTTCGGCGTCGCTTTGTTCCTTCGTTTCTTTGTTGTTCAACTTGAGGCCACGCCGCGCTCGGACAAGACTCCTGTTTTTTTGCTGCGAGGGCCGTGATTTGGGCTATTTTGTCCGACGACCGGCGGCCGAAAGCCGCGGATGAGCGATGGACGAACCCGAATTGGCGGAAGCAACGAATCAGTCCGGCATCAGTCGCGTGGGCAAGAGGTTGGCTGCCATGCTGGCGCGCCCCGCGTTCATGGGACTGCTGTTGGCCGTGGTGACTGTTGCCGTGTTTTGGCCGGTCAGAAACTGCGACTACATCAATTACGATGACCCCGTTTATGTAACCTCAAACCCCCACGTGCGACAGGGTTTGACGGCGAACGGCGTGGTTTGGGCCTTCACCACCATCCACTCCAGCAATTGGCATCCGCTGACGTGGCTGTCGCACATGTTCGACGTGGAGTTGTTTGGACTGAAACCGGCGGGTCCTCACCTTGTCAACCTGCTGTGGCACACGGCCAATACCGTCCTTTTGTTTCTCGTGCTGAGGCAGCTCACGGGGGCTCATGGACGCAGCGCGCTGGTGGCGGCGCTGTTCGCGTTGCATCCCCTGCATGTGGAGTCGGTCGCCTGGATTTCCGAGCGCAAGGATGTGTTAAGCACATTTTGGGGGTTCCTCGCAATCGGGACCTACGGCAGGTATGTTCAGGAGGCAGAGGGCAGAGGGCAGCGAGCCGAGGCCGGAGATCAGAAGTCAGAGGGCCGAAGTCCGTCCTTCACCCTGCGTCCACTGAGTTCCGGCAGCTACCGGCTCGCGTTGTTGTTTTTTGGGCTGAGTTTGATGACCAGGCCCATGTTGGTGACACTGCCGTTCGTGCTACTCCTGCTGGACTACTGGCCGTTGAACAGGATGTCCGGGTTCAGGCGCCAGGCGTCAGGTGGGGAGAGGCTCGGGGCGCCGGGAACTCTGATATGGGAGAAGCTTCCTTTTTTGCTGTTGAGTGCATTATCGTGCGCGATCACGTTGTTTGCCCAGCACAAGGCGCTTGTCTCCCTGGCCAGTTACCCGTTCAGCGTGAGGGTGGGAAACGCTCTGGTTGCCTATGCCCGCTACCTGGGCAAAGTCTTTTGGCCCACGGGCCTCGCGTTGCCCTACCCGCACCCCGGGCAATGGCCGGTCCTGTGGGTGGTCGGTTCAGCCCTGCTCGTGGCCGGTTTGTCCGCCGTGGCGCTGGGGTTGGGCCGCAAACTGCCTTTTTTCATCACGGGTTGGTTTTGGTTCCTGGGAACGTTGGTGCCGGTGATCGGCTTGGTCCAGGTGGGCATTCAGTCCATGGCCGACCGTTACACGTACGTGCCGTTGACCGGACTGTTTATCATCGTGGTTTGGGCTGCGGGGGCGGGAGTGGCACGGTGGCGGGCGCCGAAGATAGCGACGAGAGCCGCGGGTGTGTTGGTCCTTGGCGTTTGTGCGATGCAGACCAGGGGTCAATTACAGTATTGGCGGAACAGTGAGACCTTGTTTCGCCATACGATTGCGGTGACCGAGAACAATTATCTGGCTTACGACAACCTTGGCTTTTATCTGACCTGCCACGGGCAATCCAAAGAAGCGCTGGAGCTGTATCGCCAGGCGCTGCGGATCAATCCGGCGGATTACCTGGCTTACAACAACATCGGCTTTTGCTTTTACCTCCAGGGCCGGCTGGACGACGCGATTACGAACTATCGCCGGGCGCTGCGGATCAACCCAATCGATCCGAGCGCGCTGAATAATCTGGGCACCGTTTTGATCGGTCGGAAGGAATATGCGGAGGCGATCAACTGTTTGAAGGCGGCCTTGCGGTCCCGGCCGGATTACCCGGATGCCCGCAACAATCTCGGGGTCGCTTTGGACAAGGTCGGCAGAACCACCGAGGCCATCCAGCAGCTCAGCCAGGCTCTCCGGCTCGACCCGGGCAATGCCGAAGCGCACAATAACTTCGCCAACGCCCTGATTGCCGAGGGGAAGATCGATGCCGCAATCGAGCATTACCGCCAGGCGCTCAAGCTCGAGCCGGATTTCAGCCAGGCCTTGGACAATCTCGGTTATGTGCTGGCCTGCAAGGGGCGATTGGATGAAGCGCTCGCCTGCTACTCCCGAGCGTTGGAACTCAAACCCGAAGATGAAATGATCCACAAAACGCTTGGCAAAATCCTGGCTCAAATGGGCAGGAATGAGGAGGCGATCAGGCATTTAACCGAAGCGCTGCGTCTGGTGCCGATCGATGCCGAGGCGCACTTCGATCTGGGCTGCCTGCTGGCGGAGAGCGGACGCCGGGATGAGGCCGTCAAAAGTCTGAAGGAGGCCCTGCGGCTGAAACCGGGCTACGCGGATGCGGAACGGGAATTGCGGGCGCTGGACACGCGGCCGCCGGAATAGCCGGGCGGCGACTCGCACGCACCCATGAGTAAACCGAGCCCCAGCGCATCCGGAAAGCGGAACGGCAGCGGCCGGCCGGGCAGTTAGTTCTTCCTGACAATGGTTTCCAGAACCCGCTCTGTCCCGCGCCGCAGGGCTTCGCGATCCGCGGAATTCAGACTGTGGGGATCGAACCGGTAACGGTAGTGCAGGCGCAACAACGCCTGCAGCGGGCGGCCCACTTCCGCCACCGCCGGGTCAAGCGCCGCACGCCGCAGCCAGGCGGAAAGCGGTTCATCGGGTCGCCGCAACACACCCCGGTCCTCGAGTTTCCTTTCAATCAAATAAAACTCGGAGTCGCGCCCGGGCCATGGGACCGGCGCGCCCGCGGCCGCGTTCTTGTGATGTTCGCGTTTCCGTTTCCGGCGAAAAATGATCCGGTAAAGCAGGAACCCCAGCATGGGCGCCAGCAGGAGCAACAGATAGCGGCGGAGATGAGTCTGTCCCCAGCGTAACTTCGAAAACTCGAATCGCATCCAGGACCAAAAATCCGAGAGCCGTTGCCACGGCGATGCGCGTTTCGATTCCTCACCCGCCCAGGACGCAGGCGTGGTGTCGAAGTCCTGCCACGTGTGGGTGCGGTCATCCCACACCAGACACCAGGCGTGCGCATCGCGCTGGCGGACGACGTAACCGTGGCTGGCAGGTTCGTGAACCACATAGCCGACCGCGTATCGGGCCGGAATCTGCAGTCTGCGCAGGAGCAACACGGTGGCGGTGGCGAAGTATTCGCAATGCCCGCGGCGGGTGTGCAGGAGAAAGCGGCTCAATGGAGTTTCATCCGTGCTCGCGGGTGGTGGCTTCTCCTGCCAGGTGCTATAGGTGAATTGGGTCTGGAAAAAGCCATTGATGATTTGCAGCTTCTGGTCGTTGCTTTTCCCTTCGAGCTGCAACCCGGAAATGACCCGATCCAGCGCCGGTTCTTCGGCGCGCGAAACACTCCCATCCAGGCGAAGGCTCCGATAATATGGGGTAGCCGGATTCACATCGGGCGGCGCATCAATCGTGGCCCCCGGGCCGAAGCTGGCTTCAAAGATGACGAGGCCCGGTCCTTCGGCAAGCACCGCGCCCACGCTGTTTTTTCGAAGCAGAAAAACCGGGAGGTTCTCCAGGCCGCCGCAGCCTTCCGGCAGCGGAAGCAAACCCGCCGGGTTCCGGGTTTCCGGCGACACGCTCTGGAGATAGCAGGCGATCTGAACTTTGGCGGTGTTGGTTTTGTCGGGCAGCAACATCCACGTGGTGCCGTTCGTTTCAGATTGCAGGCTTTCAAAATCCAGTTGCGGCATGCTTTCATACCAGAACGGCGATCTAAAGGAACGATAACTGGCTTCGCGCAGGTAGGTGGGCGGGTTGCCGATCTCAGGTTTGAGCCGGATCACGATGCGGCCGGACTGCTTGAGCCGGCCTATGCTCCCAATGGAAGTCGTGCTACAGGCGGGGTCGGATCGGCGGCGGACAAACCGCGAGAACAAGTCCGGTTCGAGATTCATGATGTAATTCTGGAGCCGGCCGAAGTTTTGCTGCCCGACATAGCCCAAGAGCATGGCCAGCGCCAGCGTTCCCACCCAGGTCACAAGGCCAAAACGCCGCGAGCGTTGCGGCCACAGCGCCCAGGCCAGCAGCAGGGCCAAACCCCAGAAATACAGGCTGTTCTCGCTGGGGTGCGTGCTGGCGGCGAACAAACACAGGGCGAAATAGGGGAACGCGGCATTCACACCGCGGCCGGGCGGCGAAGGCTGGCCATTCTTTCCGGCCTGCTTCCAGCGCCAGCGCGAGATGCGGGAGATCGTGGACCAGGGGATTTCTTCCCGCGCACTGTACGCCTGCGCGGCAACAAACAGGAAGAAGATCATGGGCAGCCAGCGAAACAAGGCGGTGGCCGTGCGGGCGCCGCTCTGATTCGCGAGCGCCGGGTTCTGAAACACGTGGCTGAACCGGGACGGCCCTTCGTTGGCGGTGAACGCGTAGACCGCGGCCGACAGAAACAACACCGAACATAACATCCAAACGTGGTTGAAATCCTCGTCGGAAAACTCCCAGCGAGCTTTGATCAGGCGCGCGCTTTCCAGCACGACCCCCATGACGGCGCCCGCGACCAGGAAACCCGATTGCCAGCCCCAGAAGAGCAGCGCCGCGCCCAGCAATAGCGGAGGGGTTTTCATGCCAGCTTCGCCAGACCTTGTTCGATCCGGCCTGTCTGCAACAGATGAAACCGCTGCGGTTCATCCCGCAGCGGACCCGGGTCCAGCGATTGTCTCTGACCGGCGTCGGTCAGGACCACGACCAGCGCCGGCAGGCCCAGCGCCTTGAGCTTTTTCACCAGGTTCTGCCGCGGCTCATCCCAGGCCAGCAGCACGCAAATGGATCCGCTCAGGTTGGCCGCGTGGTCCAGCACCAGGCTTTCCAGGGTGCGGAATGGCCTGTCGGCGCAAGCGCGCACCGAAGCGAGGATTTCCAGAATCTGGTCCGTGTGCGCCAACCCGCGCCCGGCGGTAAAACAGTACGCCTGCGGACCGACAAACAGGAGGTCGAGCAGGGACTCTTGATCCAGAACGGTGCAGGCAAACGACGCCGCCACCGACACCGCTTCTTCAAAAAGCTCGCTCTGCGGATCATCGATGAACGTGTCGAGCAGGAGCGCATGCCGCACGAAGAACTCGTCCTCGAACTCCTTCACGATCGGTTTGCCCGCCTTGGCCCAGCTTCGCCAGTGAATGCGCCGCAACGGATCGCCGCGCCGATAATCTCGCAAGGCGACGAACTCTTCGCTTTGACCCACATCCGAAGCGAACGTCACCCCGCCCTGCTGGTATTTCGTCCTGCCCGGCAACGCGATGGCAGGAAGGGGGTACCGTTTGGGCAGGATCAGCACCGTCTGCGGCAAAGGCACCCTGGCAAACGAGCGAAACAGGCACAGCGGATCCGGGCGTGCCAGGGTCAGGCCGCTGAAGCGCAGGGCGCCGCGCCGCAACGGCGTCAGTTCGATGGCGGCTTCGGCCTGCTGATGCGGCGGAATCGGCGGCACCGCCGCGTCCTTGACGGCCGGCGTTTTGAAGGGATCAGCCCGGCGCCGCATGACGGGGCGGAAGGAGCGAATCCATTTCCGATCGGCGCGCTGCCCCGCCAGCCATTCGCCGTAAGCAGGCCACGGATTCCCCAAGTTCTCGAGCAGCGTCAAACCGCGTTGCGGTTTGGGCGTGAGATTGGTCACGCGGACACGATAGCGGAGGGGAGTTCCAGCCGTGCCGAACCGCGGCAGCAAACGCTCGGCCGAAAAACGGGCCGGGAAGAAAAAAACGAAGGGCACCGACACCAGCAGCAGGAACAGCAGCAGGGCAAAACCCTGGTATGCCACCATGTTGTCCGTGTCCAGCCCGGTGATGGCAAGCACGAGGCACCCGCCCAGAACGGCCAGGCCCGGCCGCGTCACCCGGCGCGGAACCCGGTGCCGCACCGCTGAGATGAAGCGGTAGGCGCGATAAAGAATTTTGAATAGCGGGTTCACGGACCGGTTTCCGTGTTTTATCCGTCATGCCGGCACGGGCAGTCTCTTTACGACTTCTTCCACCACCCCCCGCGCGGTGAGACCAGAGAAGCGGGCCTGCGGTTCCAGGAGCAGCCGGTGCGCCATCACGGGAACGGCGAGTTCCTGAATTTGCTCCGGCGTCACAAAATCGAGGCCGTCGAACAATGCCAGCGCCTGAGAAGCTTTCATGAGCGTCAAGGCGGCGCGCGGGCTGGCGCCCAGTTGCACGCCCGGGGCCGAGCGGGTGGCGCCCACCAGGTCCACGACGTAGCGCTTCAATTCCTCGCTGACGCGCACGTTCTCCACGGCCCGCTTCAACACGAGCACATCTTCGAGCGACGCGCAAGGTTTCAGTTGATCCAGCGGATGATTGTGTTCCTGGGCCGTGAGAATGGCGACTTCTTCGGTGGGTTGCACGTAGCCGAGCATGGATTGCATGGCAAACCGGTCCATTTGCGCCTCGGGCAGCGGATAGGTGCCTCTGAACTCCACCGGATTCTCCGTGGCAATGACGAAGAACAAATCCGCCAGGTTGCGCGCTTCGCCGTCCACGCTCACCTGGCGCTCGCCCATGGCTTCCAGCAAAGCGGATTGGGTCCGGGGCGAGGCGCGGTTGATTTCATCGGCCAGCAGGATGTTGGTGAAAATGGGGCCTTCATGGAAGTGGAACTGCTGGTCGCGCTGGTTGAAGATGGACACGCCCAGGATGTCCGAGGGCAGCAAGTCGGGGGTGAATTGGACCCGCTTGAACCGCGCGTCGATCGATCGGGCGAGGGCTTTGGCGAGGGTGGTCTTGCCCGTTCCGGGAAAATCTTCCAGCAGCACATGCCCGCCGCTCGCCAGCGCTGCCATCAGCTCGCGCGTGGACTCGGCCTGGCCCCGCATCACTTTGGCGATGTTGGCCGCAATTCGCCGGTAAATCTCCCGCGCAGTCTCCTGAGTGTTGGTGGTGGTGATCATTGGTCCTTTAACTGATACAACATCGGAAACGGGAGAAGGTTTCGGCAAACTCGCCGCGTCCATGAATTGGCCTGGTTCCGTCGTGGCCGACATGGAGCCAATGTAATGGCACCGCCTCAACGGCGCGAATCATTTCCCGGCCTCCCGATCGCCACCGATGTGAACGCCGACAGTTGGATCCATGCCGGCTTCTGCGGGAGACCAGCCATCAAGCGATCAAACCCTCGCCCGCGGCGAGTGCTTGACCATCATGGGGATGCTGGCCTGGCTTTGGCCGTCCAGCAGAATATCGATCGCGTAAAGCCCTGGAGTTTCGAATTTCAGTTGCTGGATGTTCACGATGTAATTGCGCGTGCCGAAGTGCGAATCGCCGGGCAGGACCACTTCCACGGGAATATCGATGCCGGGCATGATGGACCGTCCGTCGGCATCGACAAAGTTCAAGCGCAATTGGTGCGCGCCTTCGTCCTCGTGGCCGAACGTCACGCGCAGCGCGATGGAGCATTGGGGATGCACGGCGGGCAGTTGCTGGGTGTAAATGGTGTCGAAGGCGCCGAGCAAATTCAGCTTGCCATCGTCATCCGTGGCCGCATCGCACAACACCGCAACTTGAATGTTCATCCGGGCACCATTAGACACGAATTCTGCAAATTGGCACGAACTTCTTTTCCCTCGCAGCCGGCGCGAGAGCAAATCGAAACGACCGCTCAAGGAGAGCTGACGTGATTAGTCGCGGGAAGGCTGATGGTTCCCAGGTCCAACTCGCTGCCCTCCGCAACGGGCCCCTCCGGAACCTGCACCTCTGTTTCCAGTCTCGTGTAGCCGACACAGACTTCCAGCTTGTAAGTCCCGCTGTCAACTCCATCCGCCCAAAACGACCCGTCCGAAGCTACCACGAGCGGAATGGACCGGAATTGTCGGAGGTAACTGGCGCCCGCCTCCGATTGCCAGAAATTGACGCGCCAAAACCCCGCCGCATCAAGGGTCAAACCGACCGGCTGTGGAAATGGCTGGTTACTGCGGTTCAAATTTGCATAGAGCGTTTGTTTAGCCCAATCAGTGACGCGGCCCGCTTCCGCGGTCAACTTTCCAACAACTGTCCATCCGCTGCCACCAATCTGCGCGACGGCCGTTTCGCCCGGGCGCACCGTTACTTCGGTTAGATCTGAAATGGCCAAGCCGACGCCCCGGTTCAAAGACAGACTAAACTGCCCCGGCGGCACGTCCTCAAAAACGAACCGACCATTGCTGTCGGGTTTGGTTCTGAAGGTGCTCGGGTCAAACCGAACGGCTCCGCTGTAATGCATGGCTGCGTCGTCCGTCAACTCAACGGAATAAAAAGGCCGCGGTCGGCGGGCCACTGCAACCGTCCCTTCGATGCGACCCCAGGGCTCCAACCGGAGAGTGACTGGTTGACTGCCGTTGCCCAGCCGCTGCCTGGCGAAACCGGTTTCACAAGCCGCCGCCACGGAATGAGCCTGCGAATCTGGACTGAATTCAAAGAAACCACGGGCGTCAGCCGTGCTTGAAATGAGACGCCCCGACCCTAGCAGGAGGAACCTGCGCCGACCGAGCCAAGCGTCGTTTTCGAGCGTGAGCAAGGCCACTTGCGCCCCGGCGGCGGGCGTCCCGTCGGGCAGAAATACCCAGCCGCGGATAGGTCCGCTTCGGGTCGAGTGCTTCAGCGCAAATTGAAGTGTGCCCTCAAAAGCGGGTGACAACGGCGCCGAGTCTCTTGTTTCATACCCCTCGGCCTCCACATGCACCCACCAAGGCCGGCCAGGCTTGATGGACTCTGCGAACCGGAGCCGGAAAAATCCATTGCTTCCAAAGCAAGCAGCCTCGGGTTCCCGATCGAAACCGCGGAACACTTTGAATGCAGCCACGGGGTCGCCCGTCTCCGCATCCACAACGTGCCCTTCGACAGTCAACGCCCGCTGCAGCGTAAAGACATGCTCCTGGCCGTCCGCCGGCACGAGGATCCCAGTCTCTAGGGCGAAACCTTCTTTCAGAATGCCGATTTGGAGCATGCCGTTGGGCGCGGAACTCCACTCAACGCGCCCATCAGACCCGCTGTCCGCCTGCCATATCGTTGCGGACGCCTCGCCGTGTTCGCCCCAGCATTGCAGCCTCACCATAGCACCGGGCACTCCGGCGCCCTGCTCGTCCACTAAGCGCAACCGCAGCACGGCCCCGGTTTTGAGCCGGATTTCAACAGGCTCCATGCCCGGCTGCACTTTAATCCTACGATACTCAGGCGCAAAACCTTCGGCTGTGGCCGTAAAATCGAAATTTCCCACAGCGAGTTTGGGAAGGACAAATCTCCCATCGAAATCCGTTCGGGACTCCAGCCTATCGATCGGCTGATCCAATACTGATGCTTTATGGGCAACTTTCACGCCGCCCAAGGGCTGCCCAGCTTGATCCGTGACACGGCCGGTCAGTGTCAGGCCGGGATTCAATGTTGTGACCAGTGTTCCGGCCCACAATGCACGGAAACTTTCGCGTTTGAGGTCTTCGTCCGCCTGGTCAGGATGGCTTGATTCGATCTGGGCATCAGCGAAGCTCGGGTGTCTGGCCTGTAGTTTGTAGCCCTCGTTTTGCGCGGGGATCACCGAGCAAGCCCAGTGTCCGCTGGCGTCAGAACGGGCCACTGGAACATCGACGAAATCTCTAAACCACCGCATCCAGATTTCAGCATCGGTAATGGGATTGCCCGCCTCGTCCCGCAGCCAGCCGCCGATCGAATTCGTCACCCGCTCGGCGCGAAGCGTGTAGTCTTCAGGAAGGGGGTTGCCAAGATATGGAAGCCAGGTTACGAATCGCGCGCCCCAGCCGGACGAGATCAATCCAACTTCCAACGACCCCGTTCCGAGCGGCACCGGCACATCGCAGGAACCGGATCTGTCCGTCATGAGATCAAAGCGTTGCTCCCATCTTTTTGCCGTCTGGGTGCTCAGTGCCAGCCTGGCGTAGGCCACCGGGACCCCCGTGTTTTGCTCGATGACATGAAAGCGCAGCACATTGCCACGCGACCTGCCCGCGCGCCTGATTTCAGAGTTGGTCGTGCCCCGAAGGTCAGCCGATTCGTTTTGAGCAACCGCTTCCGCCGGCCGGCTGCTTGTTGGATTTTTCACTACCGGCGTGTTTGAGGAAGACGCGAAAATCCCAATGAAGACCGCCGCCCCCGCAGCGCCGACCAGGGCCGTCACGGTGGCGAGTTTCACTTTGGCCCACCTCCAGGCGGACAGCGTTTCCTTCACAATCGCTGGCAGGTTCGCGACACCCGCTTCTCCGCCAAGGATCGCTGCGGCCGCAACATGGTGCACGAGACCGGCTGGCGCGGCTTTGCCGGCATGCGTCGCCAGCGCCGAGCCCAGGACCACAGCCGAAACCGTGAAACCGCGCCTCGAGAAGAACATCCTCAGCCGGTCCAGTGCGCGGTTGACACGCTTCCTGGCCGCCTCTTCAGTCAATCCCATCGCCGCCCCCACTTCGCCATGGCTTTTGTTCTCGAAAAATCGGAGCAGCACCGCGTCCCGATCCCGTCGGTGCAAGTTCTCCAGCGCCTCATCCAGTTGCGGGCCGATCCGGTTCCAGGCCTGATCCGGGCTTGCGAGCATTTGCATTTCGTGTGCCTCCTTTTCTCGCCGTTGACGCCGATACTCGGTTCGCAACGTGCGCCTGGCAACGAAGCGCGTGGTGCGGAACAACCAACCGGCCAGGATCGCGCCGGGGCGCAGGCCGGCAGCTTTCCGGGCTAAAAGAATAAAGACGGCCTGGCTGATCTCCTCGGCCAACTGAGGGTTGTTCACCTGCCGCATGGCTACGGAATGCACCAGATTGAGGTGCCGGTTCACGATTGCCGTGAAGGCCGACTCAGAACCGTCTTTTGCGTATTCTTGGAGCAGTTGCCAGTCGTCCATGTTGGCGAGCCTTTACTCTAATATCTCCGCCCGTGGAGACAAGCGGACAAAGAATCTGAAGGATTATCGGGGAGTCGCAATACGAAGTCGCCGCTTGATCGAGCTGTCAGGGCCCCGTCACCGACCGCGCCTCCAGGAACGCTTTCAATTCCAGCGCCGCCTTGCCGCCGAACCCGGGCACCTGGGCGATCTGCTCGACCGTGGCCAGCCGCATCCGTTGCACGGACCCAAATCGCTTCAGCAAGGCCGCCTTGCGCCGCTCGCCGATGTTCGGGAATTCGTCCAGAATGCTCTCGGAAATCCGCTTGAGCCGCAACTGGGCGTTGTAGGTGTTGGCGAACCGATGGGACTCATCCCGCACCCGCTGCAGCAACTTCAGCGCGCCGCTCTCGGGCGAAAGGCGCAAGGGCTCTTTCTCGCCCGGCCGGTAAATTTCCTCGAATTCTTTGGCAAGCCCAATGACGGGGATGTGACTCAGACCCAGTTTGTCCAGTTCGCCGCAGGCCGCGCTGAGTTGCCCTTTGCCGCCGTCGATAAGGATCAAATCCGGCAGACGGGCTGAGCCGGGCCCGGCCGGTTCACCCGGCGCGCGATGTTCGCGCACGGCCGCCGCCGAGGCATCGGTCTGCGCATTGGTGCGGCCCTTGCGTCGCGCGGCCGCGCTGACGTGATCCACCAGTTCCTGCAACGCCTGGGGGATCGCTTCGCCGCCTTCGCCTTCCTGTTTCCGGAGGGCGGCGCTCCGTCGCTGCCCTGGATTCCCGGGCACTGACGGAGCAGTGCCCTCCAGCAATAGTCGTTTGTAGCGCCGCCGGACCACCTCGGCGACCGAGGCGAAGTCGTCCTGGCCTTCCACTGTTTTGATGCGGAACCGCCGGTAATTGGCCCGGTCAGGCCGTCCGTTTCTGAAGCTGACGAGCGACGCCACGGCGAAGGTGCCGCTGATGTTCGAGATATCGATGCCCTCGATGCGCTGCGGCGGAGCGGGCAACTGCAGCGCCTTGGCCAGTTCGAGCAGGTCCCTTTCCGGGTCCAGCGCCAGGGGCAGGCTATAGGGGATGCGCTCGAAATTTCTGGTTTTGCGTGTGGTGCGGCGCAGGTCGGTCAACATGTCCCGCAATTGCGCCGCGCGTTCGTATTCCTGGCTGGCGGCGGCCTTCTTCATTTCCAACTCGAGTTGGTCGCGCATTTCTTCGCATTGCCCGGCCAGGAAATCGCAAGCCGCTTTGACCTGTTCGAGGTATTGCTCGCGGGTGACGTTGGCGATGCAGGGAGCGGTGCAGTATTTCAAGTGCGCGTAGAGGCAGTGCCTGTAATCCCGCTCGGTGGGTGTGAGCGGACGGCAGCCGCGCAGGTAAAACCGGTGGCGCACCAGCGTGAGGGTGCCGCGCAGCGCGCCGGAGTCCGGGAACGGGCCGAAGTAGCGGGCGCCGTCGTCCTGCTTGATCCGCGTGAGCGTGAAGCGCGGGATGGCATCGTTCAGGTTGACTTTCAACAGGAGAAACCGTTTGTCGTCGCGGAAACTGATGTTGTATCGCGGATGGAATTCCTTGATCAGTTTGCCTTCGAGCAGCAGCGCTTCCGGTTCGCTGCGGACGACGTGGCAGTCGAAATCGCAAATCGCGTCCACGAGCGCCGAGAATTTCAAGTCCCACCCCATACGCCGCGAAGGTTGAAAGTACTGGCTGACGCGTTTGCGCAAATCGCGGGCTTTGCCGACATAGATCACGGTGCCAAACCGGTCTTTCATCAGGTAAACACCCGGTTTATGCGGCAACGCGCTGAGCTTTTTACGAATGATTTCGATCACACTGCCAATCAAACTTTTCACATGAAAGCAGCGGCGGCAAACGGAATCGTGCCTGTGACATCAACAACGGCGGTCAGATCGTCGGTGTGGACGCCACCAGCAGCACTGAGGGCCGTGCCTTCCTCTACAGCGACAGGACGATGACCGACCGGAACAGCCTCATCGACTCCGGCGCCGGCGGCGTCTTTCTGAATTTCAGCGGAAACGAAAGGGTGTCCGCTTCCGTTTCTTCAACCTCACTCGCTTCCCCAAATCTTTTTCAGGTGCTCGACGCCCTTCTTTGCCTCTTCCGCCGTGAGGGCCGGGCTGAGTTCAAACACTTTGAGGTGGCCCGGTTTCACCAGCGGCTTGAGGGCGGCGAAATCGACCGTGCCGGAGCCGGGGGGGCAGTGGTCGCGGCCGGGAAATTGCACGTCGTGGATGTGAAAACCCGCCAGCCGGTCGGCCAGCGACTCGAGATGCATCACGTGGTGGATGAATCCCAGGTTTTCCTTGATTTGAGCATGGCCGGTGTCGTGCCAGTAAACGAGGTTGGGGCCGGGGATTTCGCGGAAAAGAAACCGGTAATCGCTTTCGATGGGCAATTCCTCAAGCCCCTGGCGGTTCTCGATGCCAAGTTTGATCCCCCGCGATTCGGCTTCCGGCAGGATTTTTTTCAAGGATTCGATGGTGCGCTCGAAGAACTTTTCTTTTTGTGTTTCCCGTTTTTCGTCCAGTTCAGCGCAGAATTGTTGGTATTTGGGGGTGTCCTTTTCGCCGCGGGCGACCATCTCGAGGAGTTTGTCGGTGTAACCCTTCATTTCGATGCTGCCGCTGTGCAGCACGACCACCGGCGCCTGGAGACGGGCGGCAAATTCGATGGTCTTGAGCGTATAACGCACTGCCAGTTCGCGCTGGCGCGGCCGTTCGTCCGAAAACTGGTACAGGTTGGGCGCGGCATGATTCACACCCATGGGCAAGGGGCAGAAATTGTGCACGCTGGAGATGCGGATTTCCCCGGCCTCTACCGCGTCGAGGATTCCCGGCATGAGGCTGATGCGCGTGCCGTGGCCCAATTCGGCGTATTCGAAGCCCAGTTCGCGGATTTCGCGCAACAGGGCCCGGCCATCCGTGTGTCGATGTGAATTCCAGCAGGTGGAAAAGGAATACATAGGCTACACCATTAAACCGTTAAAATGGTTCGGCGATTTAACGATTCAACGGTCCGGTGATTCAGGCTGAAACCGGGTCGGCGGAATGAGCAGCCAGGGCCGGTCTCGAAACTCGGCGATTACATATCCGCGTAACGGGCGCTTAACATGGCGGAGAACCGGGCCGCTTTCTCCTTGCGGCGCCGGCGTTCACTCGGCTTTTCAAAATGCCTGTGGTTGCGCACAATTTTCAGCGTGCCTTCGCGGTCGATTTTCTTCTTCAATCGCCGCAGGGCCTTGTCCACCGACTCGCCCTTCTTCAACTTAATCTCAGTCAAACTCTTCTCACTTCCTCTCCAGCCCACTCGGGAATCGCAGTCACCACGACGGCGCATTCCTCTCGTTAAGGGAGACAGAGGGTATTTTCGGGCATGGAAATGTCAACCGGCAAAATCAGCGGGCGCTCCATTTCACCCGAAGGTTGACCGGCAGTTCCAATATCACCCTGGAGACGAAACCTGCTTGCCTTCAGCCGGCCACTTGGCACATCGTCAGGCATGGCACTGCCCACAGAACCGGTAACCCTCAGCGTCGGACAGATCGAAGATCTGAACCAAAAGCTGTCCACCATGCGACATGACATCAACAACTATCTTTCCTTGATTTTGGCCGGCACCGAACTGGCCCGGCACAAGCCGGATCTGGTGCAGCGGATGACCGAGACATTGTCACAGCAACCGGCGAAAATCACTGAAGCCATGAGCAAATTCTCCCGGGAATTTGAGAAAATGTTCGGCATCACCCGGCCCTGATTGTGGCAGGTGGTTGACGGAAGCCCGGCCCCCCAATCTGAGCGGTTTCAGACTCTTAACCCTCAACTTTCAACGCTCAACCTTCCCAGGCGGCGGCTTTCGGCTTTTGTCCGGCGCCAGACTCTGGCATCGTGCGCCTGATGGACCAGACCGAAGCGGCGCTGATTAAGGCGGTGTTGAAAGGCGATGCCGCCAGCTTCGAACCCATCATCCAGAGATACTCCCCCCGCCTGTTTGCGAGCGCGCGCCGCTACGCCCGCCGGGAGAGCGAAGTGGAAGATATCGTGCAGGAGGTCTGGCTGAAGGCGTTTCAGAAACTCAGCAGCTTTCGGGGCGACGCGCCATTCGAGCATTGGCTCATGCGACTGACCGTCCGCACCTGCTACGACTTTCTGCGCGCGCATCAGCGCAATCGTGAAGATTCGTTCCCGGAGCTGCCCGAGGCGGCGGAGGATTGGCTCGGCGGGTTTGTCACCCAACCGGAAGCCGCGGACGAGCACGCCGCGGCGGCGCGCCAGTTGGTCGAACACCTGGTGGACCAACTGTCGCCCCCGGCCCGGCTGGTGATCACGCTGCTGGAAATCGAGGAACTCTCGGTGAAAGAGATTTCGAGGTTGACCGGCTGGTCCGTGCCTCTGGTAAAAGTGCGAGCGTTTCGGGCGCGAGCGGCGATGCGGAAGATTCTGGGCAGGATCGCCAAAGACAAATATCTGTAACCCGCCGGCTGTTGGGGTCGTCTGATACATCGCCAGTCTTATGAACCTCGCTCGATTAGAGCAAAAACTGATGGCGGCGGCCCGGGCCAACCCGCCGGCCGATGGGGTGCCGTACGCGTTTGAAAAGCGGATGACCGTGCTGTTGCAGGCGCGGCCGGGGTTGGATTGGCGGGAAATGTGGGCGCGCGCGCTATGGCGTGGGGCGGTTGCCTGCCTGGCGCTGATGCTGCTTCTGGGCGCATTGATTCTGGCGGCGCCCCCGACCCCCTCCACCAGCGATTTGTCCCAGGATTTGGAGATAACCATGCTCGCCGCCGTGAATCAGGACAGCGGTTACCTCCAGTGAACACCTGGAAAATCATTCTGGCGACCGTCGTGATCTTCGTCGCCGGTGTCATTAGCGGCGGGCTCCTGGTCAGTTATTGCGACCGGGTCGCGAGCCCGGCGCTACGCCGGCTTTCCGCGGCGGACAACCCGCTGGCGGACAGCCGGCGCATTCCTGTTGAATTTGCCCCGTTTCCCACTGTCCGCCAGAACCGGTCGCCCCTGTTGCGCAAGGATTTTCTGAACCAGCTCAATAAAGAACTGAGCCTCACCCCGGAACAGCGGGAGCGGATCGAAAAGCTCATCAGCCAGGGCCAGGAAAGAACCCGGGATGTCTGGCGTGCGGAAATGATGGTGATCCGGCAGAAGATCCGGGCTGAACTGACGCCCGAACAGCAAACCCGCTTCCAGGCACTATTGAAACAACGACCCGCCGAGCGCAGGCGTCTTGCCGCGCCCGATCGCGCCACCACCAACTCGATCGAACCGGCGATTTCCAGCAACTCGGCTGTTTCCGCCGAGCCTTACCCGTAAGTGGTAAGTATTCGGAAGATTAACCGCGAACAACGCGAAACACGGGAAAGGCGGGTAATCAGAGCCGACAACTGGCTCTTCAAATGACCGTGTTTCGCGGGTCATTCGACCCTATCGTTCCGGCTGCGGTGCGGCCCGCAACCTCCAGTTCCGCAGCCGCAGCGCGTTGCCAATCACGAGCAAATCCGAGAACCCCATTGCCGCCGCGCACAGAATCGGACTCATGAAACCCAACGCCGCCAGCGGCACCCCCACCGAGTTGTAAAAGAACGCCCAAAACAAGTTCTGCTTGATCGTCTTCAAGGTCGCCCGCGCCAGGCCCAGACTCTCCGGCACGGCTTCAATTTCCGAGTTCAGCAGAATGATGTCCGCGGCCTCACGCGCAATGTCGCTGGCGCGGCTCACGGCGATGCCCAGGTCGGCCTGCTCGAGCGCCGGGGCGTCGTTGATTCCGTCGCCCACGAAAGCCACGCGCTCTCCCTGCCGTTGCAGTTGCTTCACGAACTCCGCCTTCTGCTCCGGCCGGACTTCGGCGTGGACATGCTCCGGCCGGATGCCGGCCTGCTTGGCGATGGCGGCCGCGGTCAGGGCGTTGTCGCCGGTGACCAAATAGGTCTTCAATCCCTGCCGATGAAGCTGTTGCACGACACCGGGGGCGGCGGGTTTCAGCGTATCTTTCACGGCGAACAAGCCCAGCAACGAGTGGTCAACCGCCAATCCTGCGAGGGTGGCTCCCTGCGCCGCCCACGCGGTGATGAACGGCTCGCCTTCGGCAAAGTCGACGCCCGAATCCCGCAGCCATTTCAGCGAGCCCAGGCGCGCCATTCTCCATTCGCCGGTCGCCATTCTGCATCGGGCTTGTACACCGGCGCCGGGCAGCTCCTGCCATTCCCGGCTTTCCGCTTTGCCGGAGCTGGTTTTGGCGATGGCTTGGCTGATAGGATGAGTCGAGTGCCTGGCCAGAGCGGCGGCAAGCTCCTCGATAGAACCGCTCGGTCGGTTCCCTGAATTCTGGAGGGAACCACTCTGTTGGTTCCCCAAATCCTTGGGCAACGACGGAGCGTTGCCCTCCAGATGACCCGAATTCTTGGGCAACGACGGAGCGTTGCCCTCCAGATGACCCGAATTCCTGGGCAACGACGGAGCGTTGCCCTCCAGTGTCTGAATTTGAACCACAGCCGCTTTGCCAACGGTGAGGGTGCCGGTCTTATCGAATATGACGCCCGTAATTTTGCCTGCCTTCTCGAGGGCGACGCCGTCGCGAATCAAAATCCCGAGCCGGGCCGCCGCGTTGGAACCGGCCATGATGGCCACCGGAGTGGCCAACCCCATCGCGCAGGGGCAGGCGACGATCAACACCGCGGCCGCCGTGAGGAAGGATGCGGCCAAAGTCCCCGCGGGCGGATGCGCCGGCCACAAGTAATGCCCCAGCCATCCGGTCACCTGCTGCGCCTGGCCGGGCGCGAGGCCCCACCAGACGCCCGAGACAACCGCGATGATCACCACGATCGGCACAAACACGCTGCTCACTCGATCTCCCAGGCGCTGAATGTTGGCACGGCTGGTTTGAGCGCGTTGCACGGCGGCAATGATGCGCGCCAGCGCGGTTTCTTCGCCCGTGGCCGTCACCCGCATTAACAGCCGGCCGTTGACATTGGCGGTCCCGGCGTAGAGCCGGCTGTGAACCGTCTTGTCTACCGGGACCGATTCACCCGTCAGCATGGATTCATCGACAGCCGAATCGCCTTCGATGACTTCGCCGTCCGTGGGCACGCGGTCGCCGGGACGCAAAACGACCAGGTCTCCGATCATCAATTCAGCCACCCGCACTTCGGTTTCTTCCACACTCGCCACCCGGTCAAGGCGGCCGTCACTCCGCCCCTCTCCCATCGGGATCACCGCGCTGTCGCGCCGGCGCAGCGGGCGGGAGAGGGTGGCCTCCGGCCGGGTGAGGGCGGGTGCAGGAGAAAGGACGCTGGAAGACGTTTCACCAGAGCTCTTCGGGACGAGTCTTCGCGCGGTTGGCGGCGCCAGATTGAGCAGTTCGCGCAATGCGCCGGAGGCGCGTGTGCTCACCCGCGATTCCAGCCAATGGCCCAGACTGATCAGCGTGATGATCGCGGCGGCTTCCATGAAGTAGACGTGTCCGCCGTGTCCGCTCAACAACGCCCAGACGCTGTAGCCAAAAGCGGTCGTCGAACCCAGCGCCACCAGCGTGTCCATGTTCGAGTTTCCTGCCTTCAACTGGCTCCAGGCGCCACGATAGAATTGCGCTCCGGCAAAAACCTGAACAATGCCCGCCAGCACCAGCGAAAGCCATTGAAACCAGGGCGTCAGGCCCAGCCCGAGAACCCAGTCCCCGATCATCAAAGGCAGCGTGCCCAGCACGCCTATCCACAAGTTGACGGTCCAACCTGCCAGTGTGTGACCGGCGCCGCCATGATCCGCTGTGTGGGACGTGAGCTCTTTTGCGCCGTAACCTTCTTCTTCAATCGAATGAATGACGGCGGGCACATCCGGCGTGGCGCCTGCCGCCCAGCGCACCGAAGCACGGTGGTCCTCGAGGCTGACCGCCGCGCTGTGGACCCCGGGCACACTTTGAATCGCCCCGGTCACGTGACGCACGCAGTTGCTGCAGGTCATGCCCGTGACGGACAGTTCGGTGACGGACCGGCCGCCTGCAACCGGCTTGTTTGGCGCATGGGTTTTATCCGTCGTTTGTTCCGCAGGCATAGCTATACCCTTTTTATACACTTTACTTGAAGGAATCGCAGAATCCAGACATACGAGGTTGAAGGTCGTACGGTCTTCGCTGCGCCAAGGAGATGAGGGTGGGCGGACGGAGCGGCGCCCGAGGTCGATCACTACTCAGCGCGCAACCACAAAAAGAGCGCCGGCAGCTTTCCATCTGGCGGCGCTGGAAGGAAATTGGGAGCGATCAACCCTGGCGCCGGCGGATGGCCGCGGCGAGCACCAGTCCCAGAATTCCGAACCCGCAGGCGCAGGGTTCCGGCACCACAGTGCCGCTGATGATGACGTTGTCGAAACGCCAATTTCCGGACGTATTGTTGTAGGCCGTGCCGGCGCCGTTTATGTCATCCACTCCGGTCGAAGCATCGACGAGGCGGATGCCGAAGTTGGGATTGTTGTTCGCGCCGGAAATGCCGCTGAGGTCGGCCGTGATTCCGTTGATCCAGGCGCTGGCGGTGAACTGGATATAGGTACCGATCACGGTATTGACGCTGCTGCTGTTGTTTTTGATGGTGGCCGAACCGCCCGAGTAGGCAATCACCGCGTTGTTCCACGTGGTTCCGTTGACCGTATATTCAAGTTGCAGGTTGGCCTCAGCCTGCGCGGTCGTATTGACGTCGAAATAGATGTGGATGCCATCGTATCCGGCGGTGCTGGCATCGAACTCGGCGCCCTGGGTGCCGATTGGCGCCTGGGACGACCAGCCATTGCCAGCATCCGGCGCAGTGCCATTGCCGCGCACGCGCCAGGCGAGCGGGCCCCCCATCGAGCTTCCGGCTGACGATAAGACATCCGGATTGCTGATGCTGTTCGTGCCGTTGTAGGAATTGCTCATGCCCAGGGCCGAAGCCGAGCCAGCCCCCGTGGAGGGCGCCGGGCTCGCATTCGCGCCGATGGAGAGGTTGTCGAAAGTCCAGGCGGTGATGGTGGTTTGCGCCTGGGTTGAGGTTGCCGCAATCAGCAAGCTGCAGCCGAAGGCGAGGAGAATCGTTCTTTTCATACAGATAAGTCCTTTGTCAGATTTATAATTTTTTGGGTTGAATGCGGGGTTCTTGGATTACCAATTCGAGTTGCCGTCCGGGTCCGCTGTCCAGACAATCTCGATCTGTGGGAGAATGGCTTTAAGGGTTTTGGTTTTCATAACGGGTTCAAGGTTCTGCTTGGGTTCAAATCGTCCTTTTTAAGCCGGTACGACTCTTAATCTGGATGATCCTCCCGAGGCGCCAGCCAGACAAGTTCAATTTATGGAATAATGGCTTTGCCGCGGCCCGGGCTGGAATAGATCGGGCCAGCGAGGGACAAAGGCGCCGCCAGCTCATGCGCTGTCCATCACTGCCGCAAATCGCAGCCCGCGCGTAGTGATTCGCAGTTCAGAAAAACCGAACTCTTCCATGACCGCTTCGTAAATGGCCACGCCGGTCAAAATAACGTCGGCCCGATTTTTCGGCAGACCAACAATTTGCTGCCGGCTCGAGAGCGGCAGGCTCCAAAGGTGGTTTGCGTGCCAACGCACACGTTCGCGGCTCAGACGCACGCTTTCGATGCGCGAACGATCGAAGTTTTCCAGCTTGGCCTCCATGCGGGCGAGGATGCTGGCCGTGCCGCCGGTGCCGACGAGCTGCAGACCGCCCACCACCCGGGGTGCCGTTGTTTCCGATCGCATCGCGGGTTCCAGCGTCGGACGCACGTGCCCGGAGAGGAACTCATGAAGCCATTGCCGACAGCCCGCAAGGGCTTCCGGTCCGGGTGGATCGGCGTGCGGCAGCGTTGCCAGCAATCGCACCGTGCCGAGAGGAACACTGGCCTGGAAATGTTTGTGCTCTCCCTGTCCCAGAATAAACTCCGTGCTGCCGCCGCCGACGTCAAGAAGCAACAGCGGGTGGAGGGCAAGCTGCGGGTCGCTGGTGGCTCCTTGAAACGTCCATTCGGCTTCCCGGTCGCCCGAAATGATTTCCACGTTCAGCCCCGCATCCCGTTCAATGGCTGAAACCAGATCCTCCGGATTCACCGCATCGCGCGCGGCACTGGTGGCAATGACGCGAATGGAACCGGCCTTCCACCCACGCGCCGTCGCGGCAAATTTCGCCACAGCCGCCGCCGTCCGGCAGATCGCCTGCGGTTGCAGCAGGTGGGTTTCGTAAAAGCCGGTGCCCAGGCGGGTTTGCCTGCTCCCTTCCCACACCGGCTCCACGTGATGGCCGGTGACATCCGCCACCAACAATTTCACCGAGTTGGTGCCGACATCGATGATGGCGCGCCGGACGGGTTGCACACGCTGATTAGAACAGCCCCCGTTTGACCGCCAAGCTAAAAAACCGGTGGCGAAAAAGCCGCTTTGGGGTGAACCTGAAAGAAGACTCCGGTTATCGTTAAGAAGAATCAGCACGAATGAAACTATACCTTCTCCGGCACGCCGAGGCAGTTGAGCACGGCGATCCCCGCTACCAAGAGGTCGAGCGGCCGTTGACGCCCAAAGGCATTCAGCGCACGAAACTCCTGGCGCACGGGCTTCGGCGGATGGAAATGTCGTTTGACGCGATCCTTTCCAGTCCGCTCGCGCGCGCGCGCGAAACGGCGGAAATCGTCGCGCGCGGATTGCGGAGGCAAGGCAACAAACCGGCATTGACCGATCATCTGAGCCCTTCCGGCAGCATGGAGAAACTGGTCCGGGAACTGAACGGGATCCGGCCGGTGCCGCAAAGTGTGTTGCTGGTGGGGCATGAACCGTATTTGAGCGGCTTCATTTCGTTGCTGTGCACCGGCGGGCCGGGACTGGCGCTGGCTTTCAAGAAGGGCGCCCTCTGCCGGCTGGACGTGGATCTGCCGAGTTGCGGGAAATGCGCCACGCTGGAGTGGCTGCTTCCGCCGCGCCTGTTTGGCTCCAAACCGCCAAAACGAAGCAGTAACAAGTAAGGCAGGTTTTAACCTGTTCTCCCTGGAGGGAAGCGCTCCATCGCTTCCCCACCCGGTTAATCAGGGCACCGACAGAGCGGTGCCCTCCACTGATTGGTCAGGGCACCGACAGAGCGGTGCCCTCCAGGGATTGAGCAACACGTTCTCAAGACAGGCCCGAATCACGGGTTCTTCGAGCCCTGCCGGATAGACACCCCGAGGCATTTCCACGACAATGCCGGAATGACAAAGGCAAAGAACGCAATGCTCCCGCTGGCCGGCCTCGCGCTCGCCCTGGCCGGTTGCCACAGTCCCTCGAGTCCAACCGCGCCGATCCACGGCGCCACAGCGTCAAGGGGCGCGTTCGCATCCGGGCATTACCGCAATTTGTTCGTCGAAGCGGCCCATTCGCCGCGTGCGGCGCGGGCGAAAATCGATGCCGCGTTTCAACAACTGTTTCACGGCGACCCGGCCAACCAGGCCGTCTATTACGCCGCCGGCACGAACGCGAGCGGGCCGCTCGCTTACGTGACCGATATCAAGCACAAGGACGTGCGCACCGAAGGCATGTCTTACGGCATGATGATCGCCGTCCAACTCGACCGGAAGGCTGAGTTCGACGCCCTCTGGAACTGGGCAAAGACGTATATGTACAACGACTCGGCGACCCACCCGTCCTGCGGCTTTTTCTCCTGGTCGCTCAAGACCAACGGCGTTCGCAACAGCGAATTGGTGGCGCCGGATGGCGAAGAATATTTCGTCACCGCCCTTTACTTCGCTGCCCATCGCTGGGGCAACGGCAAGGGCATCTACGATTACCGGACCGAGGCCGACCGGTTGCTGACCGGCATGCGGCACCGCAGGATCATCACCGGTCCGACGCCTCACGGCCAGGTCACCTGCGGGCCGCTTTTCGATGAGGAACACAAGATGGTTCTGTTCTCCCCCAGCACCGAGGTGCCGCGGCACACCGATCCGTCCTATCATCTGCCGGCGTTTTATGAGCTGTGGGCCCGGTGGGGCCCGGTTGCGGACCGGCCGTTCTGGGCCCAGGCCGCCGCTGTCAGCCGCGATTTTTTTCAGCGGTCGGCAAATCCGGTGACGGCCCTGACGCCAAACTACGCGACTTTCGACGGGGCGCCCTATTTCAACCCCCACAGAAGCCGGAACACGGTGGATTTCCGCTATGACGCCTGGCGCACGGCAATGAACTGGTCGGTCGATTGGGCCTGGTGGGCCAAGGATGTGCGGGAACGGACCTTAAGCGATCATCTGCAATCCTTTTTCGAGTCCCGGGGCGTGGCGACTTACGGCGACCAATTCAAGCTCGACGGGACTCAATTGGATGACACGCACGCGACCGGGTTGGTGGCAGTGAATGCGGTGGCCGGTCTTGCGGCAACGAATCCGCGAGCGAAGGAATTTGTGGAGGCGCTGTGGAATGCGCCGATCCCGGACGGGATCGAGCGTTATTATGATGGCCTGCTGTATTTGATGGCCTTGATGCATTGCGGCGGCGAGTTTCGCATCTGGCCGCCGCGATAATCGATAAAAAATGCAACACGCATTGGATGGATCAATCCACCTTTTTCGCGGTTCCCTGAACTGTCCCAGCGTGTCTGAATCGTGCAACCGGACAGCGACCGGTCCCCCGGTTGCAGCAGCCCGAGCAGAGGCGGTCAGGGGAGATTCGGGTTTCGAAACCGGCCGGTTTGCCGTTGACAACGAGGGGATCTTCGGCCTACAGTTCACGGGCTGAACAAGGCGTGCGAAAGATTGATCTGAGCAATTTTCAAGTGGCAACGAGCGAAACCGCTCGCGACATCAATCGCCGCATTGTGCTGAATCTGATTCGTAAACACCAACCTGTTTCCCGGGCGGATTTGTCGCGGCACTCGGGATTGCAGCGGAGCACAGTTTCGGCAATTGCAGAGGACTTGATCGCCGAACGCTGGGTCACTGAAGGTGCTGTCGCACACTTGCCGCGCGGGCGCAAACCCACTTTCCTGCATCTGAATCCGGACCGGGCCGGAATCATCGGCGTCGATGTGCGGCCCATAACAACCACCCTGGCGGTCACGAGCATCGAAGGGCGATTTTTAGCCCAGGAATCGATGTCCACAGGAAGCGACCCCGCCGATTTCGTTGACCGGCTACAGCATCGGATCATTGATTTGATCCGGGCGCATCCGGGCAGTCCCTATGAGGGGATCGGGATTAGTTTGCCGGGACGGGTGGATCTGGCGTCGCAACGCCTGGTCTTTGCGCCCAATCTGGGTTGGGTCAACCTGGATCTGAAGACGCCGCTCGAGCGGGCGACCGGGTTGCCGGTGGAACTTGAGAACGCGGCCAATGCCTGTGCCTTGGCCGAGTTGTGGTCCGGGCGGCACAGCGAGGAAGTCCGCAACCTCGCCGCCGTCACCGTCTCCGAAGGCATCGGCGTCGGAATGATCATGAACAGTCAGGCCGTGCGCGGCACCAACGGCATGGCCGGGGAATTCGGGCATATCACGCTGGACTCGGACGGACCGCTATGTCGCTGCGGCAATCGCGGGTGTTGGGAAGTGATGGCTTCCAACGCGGCTGCAGTCCGGTATTACGCACATGATGCTTACACCCACAGAGGCGAAGTCGGCTCCAAAAGCGCCATGGCGTCGGTGTCATTCGGCGACCTTCTGCGCCTGGTCGAAAAGGGAGACCCAAAGGCGGGCAAAGCGCTGGATCAAATGGCTCATTATCTGGGCCTTGGGATTGCGATGCTCGTGACGGGTCTCGCGCCGGATGTGCTGGTTGTGGTGGGCGAAGTGACGCGCGCCTGGGACAGGGTCGGCCCGATCGTGGCCCAAATCGTCGCGAACCATTCCCATACCCATGCCGCCACGCGCATCCTGCCCATAGACGCGGAGCTGCAACCCCGCTTGCGGGGCACGATTGCGTTGGTCCTGCAGAAGCATTTCAGCGCGCCATTCGTCGCCTGAACCCACTCGCGGCGCCACGCTGCGCCCAAACTCAAAACGAGCTCACTTTTTTGCTGGACAAACATACACTTTGCGATATAGTTCGCGTCGCAAACAAATAGCCAAACCCAAGGCGCTTTGCGAAAGACAGACTTAACCAACTGCCTGGTGGCGGCGAGCCAATCGACCCGGGCCGGGAACCAGCGCGGCCACTTCATCGGTGAAGTCGTAAAGGACGATTCCTTCACGCAGGTGACGACGCACACCGCTGCGCGGAGTTCTGTTCCCATGCCCCGGCGGCGCGGCATAGTCGCACGGGTTCCGCAGGCACGTTGGGGCGCGCCCACCTTCGCATGAGCAAATCCACCGCTCATGTGTTACGGCGCGGAAGCAGGTTGAAAGTCGGAATGCCTATGATGGTCATCGATACTCGGATCGAGCCGCCGGCCAGCCGGGAGCGCCCCGGAGCGGACACTCAGCAGGAGTCAACCGAGCTGCCGGAAGCGGATCGGAAGATAGGACAAACCATCGCGTACATGCTGCAGCATTTGAACAAGCGGCTTCAGGTGGGCGAATTGGCCTCGATGGCGAGCGTTTCTCCGTCGCACTTCTTTGCGCTGTTCAAGCGGCGGACGGGCTGTGCCCCGATCGATTTCTTTATTCGCCTGAGAATGCAGCACGCTTGTCAGTTGTTGGACAGCACCTCGCTGAATGTGAAGGAAATCGCCGCCGTGCTTGGTTACGAGGATCCGTTCTACTTCTCCCGTGCGTTCAAGGCGGTGAACCGGGTCTCGCCCAGTGAATACCGGATGATGCCGGGGGACAGGAAGCGCGCGTTCCTGAACCCGCCCCTCCCCTCCACTTTCTTGCGCAACATGCAATCCAACACCGGCGCCGCCAACGATTCTTCTTCGGCGGCGCCAGACCGTCGTGCAGACGGAAGCCCAACCCGCACGGCCACCAACTCGCTTTCGGAGTTGAGGCCGAACACAGAATCGAATGGGAGCATTCTCCGTGGCAGACCACGCCGCATCGATTCCGGCAAAGAGCACTTCGGCCAAGCCAAACGAAATGGTTCGGAGGTGTGCAAATCGTAGAATTATCTATGCAAAAGGTAGTTTAGTCCATGGCCAAAACTAATTCGAAACGATATGAATTTTCAGCAGCAACCAAAAACCACGCAAACCAGCACCCAACTATGAAAACTCAACCCAAAGGTTGGTGCACAGCAACTCTGGCCACGCTGACTGTGACCGCACTGTGCCTGACCGCGAGAGCCGACTTCGTCGGCAATACGTATACGACCGGCACTCCTTCTCCCACAACTTGGGACCAGGTAAACGGGCAGAATCCGTTCTGGACTTCCTGCACCAACGTTAACCCGAGTTCGGCGGTAGCGGCCAGTCAAAATCCGCCGCCCGGCAATGGTGTTGTCAGCGGAGCCCTTTACTACCCGCTGGGTGAAACCATCTTTGCTCCCCAGCAGCACTATAACCTGAAAGCGATCTCGATCCTGGTGTCAGGGTCGCCCGCCGGCAATTTGCAGATGCATCTGTTTGACGTCACTTCTATGCTGGCATCGAACAATGGCGGGATCACCAATGGCAGCGGGGCGAATTATAACATCTGCGGCAGCCTTCTGGGATCCGGCAATGGCCTTACGTTCACCAATTTTGGCGCGAGCACGGGCACCAACCAGGAAATCTTTAAGCTGAGCAACGGCACGAATGATGATACCGGGATTGTGATTGGGGATGGCCATGTTTACGCGCTGGAAATCTGGGCGCAGACGGCGGCTCCCACAGTCCTCAACTGGTGGCGCACCGGAGCCAATACGGCTGATTGTGGCCAGACAGGAGAGGGATTCATGGGTGGTGGTGAATATGCCACCCGCCAGACAATCACCACCTCGGGCAATGCCGGCGGGGCGCCTCGAAACTATGCATTGGCGCTCTTCGGCACCACCACCGGCAATCCCATCACCGTCAGCACCAACGCGGCGCCCGGCCTGCTGAATCACTTCGTGGACACTTTCCCCGCCTCGGCCTATTCCGCCGGGCAAATCACCAATGTCTGGACGAACTGGTTTGGAGCTGCGGTAACGTATCCCAGCGACTTGACCTGGAGTACCTACGACATCTCCGGCCATGCCGATTCCGGATCGTTGAAGATCAGCGCGGATTTCAGCCAGGGAAGCCAATACACGGTCATGAATGGTTTCGGTGGCACGAACAGCAACAACGGCATGTACCCGGCGTTCAATGGCCTGAATTTGATTAGATTTGAAGCCGATGTGATGTTTGCCCCCGGCTCGTCCACGACGGTAAATGGCACCGTCACGAACTACGGGCACCTGCAATTTGGCACCGTATCGAATTTCACCTCACCGGACTACTTCGGATCGATCGAAGTCCCCGTTGGCAGCACCAATTGGAACCATGTCATCGCGCCGATCAGTGCGGTCACCGACACGAACCTGATCTCGATTTATGATGTCCTGATCCACCTCGACGGCAATTGGTACTCCGGCACTGCCTTGAATGGGGCTTCAACACTCTATGTGGACAACGTGAAGTTTACGGGGCCACAGACGCAAGCCGCGCCGCCGAGCATTATCTCGCTTAAAAGCGCGGTTCCGGGCTGCCGGTTCTTCACTCCGGACAATGGTTCGGCGTCGGCACGTCAGAACATGGCGACGGTGTACTCGGACCTCTCCTGGTATAACAACGATGCTAGCCAATTCCCGTTCGCTTACACGATCACGATCACGAATTTCCCAGCGACAAATTATGCGTTCTTCGAGTATCACATGTTCCTGATACCGTTGAACTATTTGATGGCCAAGTATAACGGCGACCCAACGGTCAACAACTTTGTCGATTGGGACACGACCAACATCGTTGCCCTTCGTATTCAACCCACCGGCAGCAATTATGTGGCCACCTTCTCGTACAAGACCAACCTGTCCGGAGGCAATCCAAACGTCACCTCGGCCACCCTTCTCAGCTCCGTGGCAGTGGGCACGTGGAGTCTGGCGTTCAACAACAACACGAACGCCACTCTGACTGCGCCCGGAGGAATTCTGAGCACGAACTTCTCGATTCCCGCAGCCGACGCGGCTACGTTCGCGAACCCGGTCACGGCTTTCTTTGGCGTTGAAGCTAACGCCGCGGGCTCTCAAGGGCAGGCCGCCGACATCGCTCACATCACGATCACCGATTTCGTGGATGACAACTTCTCGCAGGATTACATTCTGGACGCGACCACTTGGACCGTCAATGCGTCCACCGCCACTGTTCCAGCCAGCATCTGGGTTACCGGCCCTTCCGTGAAGTACTGGATCGATTGGTCTACACCCGATTTCGGCTTCGGCCTGATCGAAAGCACTAATATCGCGAATACCAACGCGTGGGTCGCTCCCGCCGTCTATAACTCGCATACTCCACCTGTGCAAAATCTCATCGGCGACCAGCGTTGGGCGTTGCTCGTGCCGAACCACGTGCCCGCCGCTGCCGCGAAGAACCTGTTCTTCGCGCTCAAGGCGCCGCCAGCCCCGAATTGATCGGTTGGCGCCGGTTATGTGTATCACCGTTAACAATCCTTTGTGAGAAGTTCGGGATTATTGTTGGCGTTCTCATTGGCGGGCGCGGGCTTGGTGGACGGGTGCGGAAAACATTCGCAACCACCAGCCGGCCCCGCCGGCGAACCGGTCGGCGTTGACACGGTTCATAGGTGTTTCCACCCATGGCCAAAACGGGTTGGTCCGTGAGTATGATGGTTGAGAACTGTTTGTGAAAAAAGGGACCTTATTGTTGGCGTTCTCATTGGCGGGCGCGGGCTTGGTGGACGGGTGCGGTAAACGTTCGCAACCACCAGCCGGCCCGTCGGCGCCTGAAGCTTCGTCACCGGTGGTCGACACCAACTCGGAGCAGACAACGTCCGGCCCGCCCGGTGAAGCGCCAGCGTTGCCGACAGTTTCGACAGAGGAAACCCCTCAGGCGCCGCTGCCTCAGAATCCCGAGCAACTGACGCTCGCCCTGCACCACTGGATCGGGCAACACCAGCGGTTGCCGAAGGATTTCGAGGAATTCGCGGCCAGTAATCCCGAGCGAATTCCTCCCCCGCCGGCGGGAAAGAAATATGTCATCAATTCCAGGTACCAAGTGGTTTTAGTCAATCGTTAAGAGGCAAAGACGGATGAGAAACAGAAATAGTTATTGGGTGGGACGGCGATCCCGGAGCGCCCGGCCGGCACGTGTTCGCGGGGCTTTTACATTGATTGAGTTGTTGGTCGTGATAGCGATCATCGCCGTGTTGGCAGCCTTGCTGCTTCCGGCACTGGCGGCCGCCAGAGCCAAGGCCTGCAAGACACAGTGTACATCCAACATGAAGCAGATCGGCATCGCTTTCGCCAATTATCAAGGCGACCACAACGACATGTTCCCGGTCGCGTCTTACTACGCTTCCGTCCTCGACCAGATGGCGTGGGACGGTTATCTCCACAACTATATCGGGGGCCACGCTCCCACTTCGGAGTTGGTTCAAGGCAAATTGGATCTTTTGTTTTCACCCAAGGTCCTGATCTGCTGTGCCGATGCGCGCGTGCGGGATCCGAGCAAGGACATCTCCTGGAATCTGGACGGACTGATCTTTGGACGGCGCTCCTATTCCATGGTCGGGGTAGGACCCACCTGGCAGAAGCAGTGGCAAGTCAATCCCATCGGCGCGAACGGAAACTTTGTGTTGCCAAATATCTCACTTGGGGTCGGAATTTATTGGTCGGGCGGTCCCGCGGGCGTCGATCCGAGCGGGGAACCCAGTTACAAAAGCAGCGTGATCAAAGACAACAGCGGCACGCTCCTGCTCGTCGAACAACCGGGCTGGCAGAATATCGACAACGATCAATGGCCTTGCATCAGCCTGGGGCCAGTCGGTCCAAGCGGCAACGCGGACCTCTACCAGATCGACCCGGCGCCGGTCAGCGACAATTACGGGTCGTACACCTACAACGCTCACGGCGGGAGATTCAATTACCTTTTCCACGACGACCACGTGGAATCACTCCGGATCGAGCAAACGGTCGGCAATGGCACCACCAACGCCCCACTGGGGATGTGGACAGTGGCAGTGAATGACTGAGGAAGTTTTTCGGGCGGCGCGCAGGCAGCAAAGCGGCATCAGCTTGGTCTGGCATCCCTTCCGTGTACAGGCATCTTCCCGGGATCCGATTGAATCGTTTTGACCACTCGACTGCCTTTCCAGCCCAGCCTGCAAACTCATGAAGAATCCCGGCGACGGGCCGACGGTTATCAACCGGAACTAAAACCAATAGCATGAATCGGAGTTGTTGTATGAAGTGGATCCTCCTGGTAACGGCGGTCCTGACCCTGAATCTGGCCGAGCAGGCGCCGGCGCAATCACAATGCAATGTGAATTGGAACGATGTGCGCCAGAGAATCGACGGTTTTGGCGCGTCGTCGGCCTGGCGGAACAGTTGGACCGCCGCGCAGGGGGACATGTTCTTCTCGACCAACACCGGCATCGGCCTCTCGCTGTTGCGCAACCACATCACGTACGCCAATACGACTTCACCCACCGCGACACCGTCGACGGGCGAAACAAGCATCATGGGGATGGCCCTGGCGCGGGGCGCACTGGTCTGGAGCACGCCCTGGACTCCTGCGGCGGGGTTCAAGAGCTCCAACACGGCCGACGGCGGTAACTACCTGGGAAACGGTGCCAATGCCACGAACATGGCCTACGCCAGCCAACTCGCGAATTATGTTGTCGGAATGAAGAACCTATTTGGCTCAAACGTCATCTATGCCCTTTCCGTGCAGAATGAGCCGAATTTCAACACCACCGGTTATGAGTCCTGCGTCTGGAACGGGCAGCAGATTCATGATTTCGTCACCAACCTTTACAACGCTCTGGTGGCCAAAGGAGTGGGCTCCACCAAGATCATCATCCCCGAGAGCCAGAATTGGTCGGCTGATACAGGCCTGTTCACGCCTTCAATGAATGACGCGAACGTCGCGCCATACGTGAGCGTTATCGCCGACCATAATTACGATGGCTGCCCTCCGTCCGGCACTCCGGCGGCGCTGTCCAGCTACGGAAAGTCGTTGTGGGAAACCGAAGTTGCCAAGTTGAGCTGCGCCGGCGCCTTCGACGGGAGCATGGCGGATGGCATTTATTGGGCCGGGAGAATCCACCTGTTCCTGGCCTCCGCGCAGGCGAATGCCTGGCATTATTGGTGGTTGATTTCTGCCAATGCCGACAACGAGGGGCTTACGGATACATCCGGCAATCCCGCCAAGCGCATGTATGTGCTTGGGCAATGGAGCCGGTTTGTGCGCCCCGGTTATTATCGGATCGGTGTCAACGGCAATGCGCCGTCCGTTTTGATCACCGCCTTCAAGGATCCCAACTCCGCCATGTTTGCGGTTGTTGCGGTGAATACGAACAGCTACGATACCAATGCAATTTTCTATCTGCAGAGCTTTAGCGCCGCCACGGTGACTCCCTGGATTACCTCCAGCAGCCTCTCACTGGCCAGCCAGTCGGCAGTGGCTGTAACCAGCGGCTCATTCACCTATACGCTGCCAGCCATGAGCGTCGTGACTTTCGTCGGGCAAGGCCAAACCAATCTGGCTCCAACCGGCATCGCCCTCTCGAATTCTTCCGTGCCCGAGAACCAGCCCGCCGGCACGGCCGTCGGCACCTTCAGCACCACCGACCCGAACAGCGGCGATACCTTCACCTACACCCTGGTCAGCGGCACGGGCAGCGACGACAACGCTTCCTTCGCCATCAGCGGCAACACTCTCCAGACCGCCGCCATTTTCAACTATCAAACCCAGAACAGTTACAGCATCCGCGTCCGCACCACCGACCCTTACGGCCTGTGGTTCGAAGAGGTGTTCACCATCTCCGTCATCGCGGTTCCCACCGACATCTCTCTTTCCAACTCTTCCGTCCTGGAAGCTCAGCCCGCCGGCACCACGGTCGGCACCTTCAGCACCACCGATCCCAACGGCAGTGACACTTTCACCTACACGCTGGTCGCTGGCGCAGGCAGCACCGACAACGGTTCCTTTGCCATCAGCGGGAACACGCTGCAGACCGCGGCGGTCTTTGCTTACGATGTCCAAAATACCTATTCCATCCGGGTGCGCAGCACGACCCAGAACAACCAGTGGGTTGAAGAGCCTTTCACCATCACCGTGATCGAAGTGAACGTGCCTCCCAACACGCCCACGAACGTTTCTCCCAGCGACGGCGCCGTCAATCAATCGCTGACCCCCACCCTCCAGGCCTCGGCGTTCAGCGATCCGAACGCCGGCGACAGCCAAGCGGGCAGCGAATGGCTGATTCAGCGCAACTCGGATAACGCTCTGATCCTCGACAGTGGAACCGACTCGATCGACACGACGAATTTCACTGTGTCGGCCGGGCTGCTGGATTATGTGACGGCCTACACCTGGCAGGTGCGTTACCAGGACAATCACGGCGCATGGAGCGGTTACTCGGCGGCCACGGCCTTTTCGACCCTGGCTCCGACTCTGAGCGTGACCAAACAGGCGGGTAACGTGGTGATATCCTGGCCGACCAATGCCACGGGCTTCGCGCTGGAATACTCGACCGATTTGACCACGACGAACTGGAATCCGGTGTCGCCCGACCCGATGATCCTCGGCAACCGGAACGTAGTGACGAACGGGATGACCAACCCGGCCACCTTCTTCAGACTCTACAAACCCTAATTCGGCTTGGCGGGCACTGCTCCTCAGTGCCCTGCTCGATTTGGAGGGCATTGCTTTGTCAATGCCCTGGCCAGATGGGGAAGCGACAGAGCGCTTCCCTCCACGACGCGCACGAACCTCTCTCACTTCGCACGGAGAGCTATTGACTTCTGGTGTCCCGCTGACGCAGGCTGTGGTATGGCCCGAAAGCCGGACGTAAAGCATTTTCCTCCCGTCTCCCAGGCTCCGAACAGTGGTCACCACCCCTGGGCGCGATTTGCATGCGCGAAACCGGTACACACTGTTTGTTGTCTTCTGGTTCTCGGGTGGGCTGGTTCCATGCCTGTCGCAGGAGCCGAGGATTTGTCTCCCGTCCGCGTCGATGATTTGGCCGCTGAGCAACCATCGGAAGCCCTGACGAATGTCGGCCAGCTTCGGTCGGTACCTGCTCAAGTTTACCTCCGCGGGTGTCCCTTGCGCCTGGTTGGCACGGTCACCCTGGTGGATACGAACCGACATCTGGTCGTGCTGCAGGACGCCACCGGCGCAGTGGCGGTGAATCTGGATACGAACGTTATTTCCCTGGCGCCCGGCCAGGTTATCGCCATCGAAGCGGCGAAAACCTCACCTTACCTCGTGAGTCTTCCGGATTACCCGTATCGACCTTCCGGCCGGGATATTCGCGCTTTGTTTGAGGCTCCCTCAAATTGGGGGGATTACCATTTGACCCGAATGCGGGGCTACCTGCACCCGCCGGTGACGGGAGAGTACACCTTCTGGATCGCCAGCGATAATTCCTCGGAGCTGTGGCTGAGCCCGGGTCAGGACCCGGCCAAGATCCGGAGAATTGCCTTCGTGGCCCAGGGCACTTGGGTGGACTCACGTGAGTGGTCGCGCTATGCATCGCAGCGTTCGGAAAGCATTTTCCTCCGCGCCGACCAGACATACTACATCGAGGCGCTCCAGGAACAACTCTTGGAGGCCGATTATTTGGCGGTGGCGTGGCAGGGGCCGGGACTGACCCAATCGGTCATCGACGGGAGATATCTTAGTCCGTGGGTCGAAGACGGGGACCGGAGGTTGTCAGGGCGGACGAACGGCATTCTGTGGGAATCCTGGACCAATTATTCTGCCGGATCGCTGGCGGGGGTGGCCGGCCCCAGGTCATTCGAGTCCGCTTTGAGCGCGAAGCATGTCCGGGTGACCGTGTTGGGCCGGGGCAACCTGCCGGAACCTCGGCGCATCCGTCTCGATCAGCCCCTCTCTCCGGAAGACAACTACTGCTGGGTAGAGGCCGAAGGCGTGGTTGGCTTCGTGGGAACGGATGGCCACTCCGCCAATGTGGAACTGGCCGGAGGCGAGGGGTGGACGCAACTGCGCGTCTCAAAGTGGGATGGGAATCTGCCGCATCGTGCTCAGAACTGGCTGCGCGCTCAAGGTGTTTGCGAAGGGGTGCGCAGCGCCCGCGGGCTGTTGATGCCGGGCTTCATCTGGGTGCCCTCCGAACACAATCTTTCGTTTATCGAACTTACCAATCCACGCTCGGCCTCGCTGGCGACAGTTCCTCCCTACCACCTGACTCAAGCCAGTTCCTATGCGGCTTTGGGAGGATACTACTTCACTCGGGGCGTGGTCACATTCCACGACAAGGTTCTGGGCAAGGATAGCCTCTTCATCCAGGATGATACCGCGGGCATTCTTGTCTCACAAACGGATCCGCGGCTGGGAAGCCAGCTTCAAGTGGGGCAACTGGTGGACTTAGTCGGCCAGTTGTCGTCAGGCAAGTATGCTCCCATTCTCCAGCCCGTCACCATGGCCGTTGCCGGGTGGCGCCGATTGCCAGAACCTGAAGCCCAGGCGGGTGAGCTCTCGCTGCCGGCTTCGCGCGACGGACGGTGGACCGAGGTGGAGGGCGTTGTTCGTTGGATCAATCCGAATGGCACGATGGTGATGATGGCCAGGCGAGGACCGGTCTGCGTTTGGGTGGGGCAGACTCCGCCCAACGTTCTCACCCGGTATGTCGATGCCACATCGCGCGTCAGGGGAGTCATGTCCCTTTCTACACACGAAACCCCGGTGTTGCTCGTGCCTTCACCCAGGTTCGTCGAACTGGAGCAGGAACCGCCAGTGGATCCTTTCCTGATTCCTTCGCGTTTGGTTGGCAGCCTCGGCGCTTCCGAAACCGACCTGCAATGGGTGCATCGGGTAAAAGTGAACGGCGTCGTGACTTTTCGGGATGAAAAATCCCTGTTCCTAGAAGATGCGTCGGGAGGCGCGCGCGTACAAACCCTCGATCTGCCCTCCGCGCAGATTGGCGATTCAGTTGAGGTGGTGGGATTTCCGGAGGCAGGTCATTCCTTGCCAGTCTTGACCGAAGCTCTCGTCCATCGAAGTGGCGCCGGAAAGCCGGTGCGCCCGGCGGAAGTGGACCTGGCGGATGTGGTCGCGGGCAAGCACAACGGCACGGTGGTGCGGTTGCGGGCCACCGTGCTGGCGCAAAAGAAGAGGGAAACGAGCCAGGTGCTGGAATTGCAGGATGGACAACGCGTTTTCCAGGCGACGCTCGCGACCAGTCAGGGTTATTTGCCATCGCTCGCAGCCGGCAGCCTCGTCGAAATCACCGGAGTTTGCGAAGTCGAGTTGGCGACGCTGCCGGCTCCCGGGCAACCCAGCCGCGAGACTCCATCGGCGGCCTCCGTGCAAATCTTCCTGCGCCGCCCGTCGGATGTGCTCCTGCTCCATGGCCCACCCTGGTGGACGTGGAAACGGGCGGTGACGCTGGTCGGTATGCTGTTGACGGTGCTGATGGGAACGCTGCTTTGGATTCATTTTCTACGGCGCCGGTTGGAACGCCAGCAGGCCGCCCAACTCGCTTTTTCGCGACAAATCCTCGAGGGCCAGGAAAGCGAGCGGCGCCGGATCGCCGCCAACCTGCACGACGGCCTCGGCCAGAATCTGCTGGTCATCAAGAATCAGGCCCGCCTAGCCATGCAGCCCACGACCGATGAATCCGTGTTGCATCAGCGCCTGGAGGCCATCTCCGGAGTCGCTTCACAAGCCATCGAGGAAGTGCGCCAGATCACCCACGACTTGCGGCCGTACCAGCTTGACCGGCTGGGTCTCACCCTGGCTATTCGGGCCATCATCAACCGCGTGTCGGAGAATTGCCCCATTCTTTTCGCCAGCCACGTGGACGACATTGACGGCCTTTTTAACAACGAATCTGAAATCCACGTGTACCGGATCGTCCAGGAAGGCCTCAACAACGTGATCAAACATTCCGCCGCCACTGAGGCTGCCGTGGTCATCAAGAGACAGGCACAGCTCGTTTCACTTTCCATCCGTGATAACGGACGCGGTTTCAATACCAGCCTGGAAAACGCCGCCGGCCTGAACGAGGCCGGATTCGGCCTGAGCGGCATTAGCGAGCGCATCCGGATTCTGGGTGGAACGTTGACGCTGGATTCCCGGCTTGGCCAGGGCACCAACCTGACGTGTGAAATTCCACCGACCAATTCCCGACATGAAACGTGAAGTGAGACTGCTCATCGTGGACGATCATCCCGTCTTCCGCCGTGGTTTGCGTGAGATTATCGAGGAGGATCCCGGGTTCCGGATTGTCGGCGAAGCGGCCGACGGCGAAGCGGCCCTGTGTCTGGCGGCGGAGTTGAAGCCGGGCATCGCGGTGGTGGATATCGACATGCCGCGCCTCAACGGTTTGGAGATGGTGCGGGCGCTTCAGAAAATGAAGCTGCCCGTGACTGTGATTTTCCTCACGATGTACAAGGAAGAGGACATGTTCAACGCCGCGATGGACCTGGGTGTAAAGGCCTATATCCTCAAGGAGAATGCGGCAGATGACATTCTTACGGCTCTGGATAAAGTGTCCCGGGGCGAAACCTTCGTCAGCTCACCCATGTCGGAGATGGGCGAACGACGCAGGAGTCGCGTCCAGGAATTGCTCCTGAGCAGGCCGCAAATTGAGGATCTGACCTCTGCCGAACGCCGCATTCTGAAGCTTATTGCCGAAGACCGCACCAGCAAGGAAATCGCCGATCTCCTGCAAATCAGCATCAAGACGGTTGAAAATCACCGGCTCAGCATCTGCCACAAATTGAACCTTCACGGCAGCCACAGCCTGCTGAAGTTCGCTTTCGACCATAAATCGCAACTGTGAGCGTCTGCCCCTCCGGAATCGGACCGATGCGATAGAATCCAACCCGTTGAAAATCAGCGTCATGCACATCTATCCCTGCCGGGAATAGGTGTTTCCACCTATGGCCAAGACGGTGTCAATATGGATATAGTCTGTTGTTATATCGAACCAACCTGTTGCCGCATCTTCTTCGAAAGAAGAGTCTGCGTCTTGGACTTTGGATTAGAAGAAGTGGCAGGGTGGACACAGTGCCGCTTTTCGGCGTAGTGAAGCGACCCAACGTATTAACGCAGAAAGAACCTATGAAAGAGACTCGAAAATATGCGGCAGGTATCCTCGCCGCAGTCACTCTGGCCACATTGAGTGTGTGCCAGGCCCAAACGACCAACTTCCTTGTTGATGGCTTCGATCCCGCCGGCCACGGCACAAACGTCTACTCGAGCGACGACATGATCAGCAATGTCTGGTATAGCTGGTTCGGCGACGCGCTCCAGGCGGTTCAGTGGGATCCCAATAATGATGCCAGTAACAACGCGAATTCGGGTTCGATGAAAATCACCGCGCTTTTTGACGCAAATCATGATCAGTTCCTGGTGTTCAATGGTTTTGGCGCGTTCACCCCCGGCCTGAACGCTCTGCAGTGGACAAATTTCCAGTGCGACGTGAAGTTCGACCCCAGCTCCCCCACGAGCGTCAATGGCGGCGTGACCAATTTTGGACACCTGCAATTTTGCACAGATACGGGTGCTGCCCACAGTTATGGTCAGGACTACTTTGGAGGCGTGGACGCAGTCGTCAGCAATTACACGAGTTGGACGCACTTGAGTTTCACGCTGAACGCGATTACCGATACAACTCTTACCAACATCGACACAGTGGGCATTCACATTGATGGCCCGTATTACACCCCCAACCTGAATGGCACCACCATCCTTTGGGTGGACAACATCCAGTTTTTCGGCAGTACGAATCTGGCCATCACGGCGCGGCCGGTCGTCCAACGGCTGCTGCCGGCGACTCATGCCCTGCATTTTCTTGCCGGGGACACCAGCGAGATATATATGCGTGAGAACATAGCGACGGTGAGCGGGACGGATGCTTCCTGGTATGACAACGATTATGACGCTTACCCGGTTACGTACTCCATCACAATCACCAATTTCCCGGCCATGTCCTACTCGGGGTACGAATACCACATGTTCCTGATCCCAACGGCGAGCTTGCCGTCCGGCTATGGCGGCGATGCTTATGGCAACTCTTATGTGGACTGGGACGCCAGCAACCTGGTTTCTCTGCGGATCGTTGCCAATGTAAGCAACTACGTGGGCATTCTGGCCTACAAGGTTAATCTTACCGGCAACAACCCGAATAACTCGTTGGCCACCATTACCAACTCGACAGCGACCGGCACGTGGACCGTGACGTTCAACGACAACGACACTGGTACCCTGACCAAAGGCACCAACAGTGCAAGCTTCACGATACCGGACCCGGATGCGGCCACTTTTGCGAATCCTCTGGTAGCTTACTTTGGCGTTCAGGCGCAGGCGACGAACAATGAAAACCAAGCCGTGGATGTCAGCCAAATCGCGATCGAGGCCGGATCCAGCCCCATCGTAAATGACAGTTTCTCCAGTCCGTCGGAGTACAGTCTGGATACGACGGGCACTTGGACTATAGTCGCGTCCATTCCGAATTGCATTTGGCTGGCGCCTCCGGGGGCCAGGTATTGGATGAGCTGGACCGTGCCCGAAGATGTTTACACCCCCGTGGTCAGCACCAACCTGACTCTGGGCTCAGCGGGATTCGTAGATCCCGCCGTTTATGACGGCAACAATCCCGTGACGACGGCATTGATTGAAACCAACAAGTGGGCCTTGCTGGTGTCGAACAACATTCCGCAGGCCAAGAACGTGTTCCTCGCAGTTCGCAAGCCGGCGTCGACGCCTTGAGACGGGCGATTCTGATATCCCTGGGACATTCCCGCCAGGGCGGTTGTGAATAGTTCGGGTGCGTGGTGGCTGTGCTGGCGGCCGGATGCGCAAAGCATCGGCCGCCAGAGCCAGCACCGCAAAACTTAGTGTGTGCAACATCAACCGCCCAAGCGGCGCCATTTCCATCCTTAGAAAGTTTTTCTTCTCGAGGGATTTCTTCTCGCGCTCCAGACACCCTGGATGCCGATGGTGCGGTGCGGGAGCGGCGCTTTCACAGGTTGCGGCTGCGTCATGGCTGTGTCCGGCGCAGCCGGAAACCGTTTCATTACCCGGCCCGATGGCGCCCGATTAATTAGTACGAGCCTTGCGAACATTGAGAAGCTGAAAGATAGTATGATGATGAAATTCGTATCAAGGATGAGGGCGCCACTGATGGAACGATGCCTGGCAGCAGTCATGGGAATCATCGCCCTTGGCCTCACGAGCCACGCCGGCGTCACCGTGGTCGAGAACGTGTCGCCCGGCGCCACCAGTTGGCCCGGAACTCCAACCATCAGCACGCTGGCAAATCCATCGAGCGCGACCGCGGCGCAGAGCTTCACCAGCGGAGGGGTAACGAATATCAGCCAGACCTTCACCGTCACCGGCACGAACTATATCCTGCAACAGATCGACCTCTATGCGGGCGGCGGCACGGGCACCGGCACCGGCAACAGCCTGGTTCTGAAGCTGTACGACCTCGGGTTTCAGACTTCGCCGGAACCGTCGCCTTATGGCGGAGTGACGCCCAACGAGACCATCAGCGGCTGTCTGCTCGGGTCTGGTAACGGCCTCTCCATCGGTTATGCCTCCCAGGCCAACGGCGTTCTGGAGTTTGATTTTACTGGTGCCGACCAGGTGTTGCTCCAGGTCGGCCATATGTACGCCTTCGAGTTGAACGGCAACAGCGGCCAAACGCCGATTAATTGGTACTACCGCAACGCCGGCAATTACTACTCCGCCGGCGCCGGATACACCAACAAGATGTGGATGAATAACGGGACCACCTACAACGATTTTTCGATGGCCGTTTACGCCACGGTTGCCACGAACCCGCCGACCCCGCCCAGTCCACTGACCGCCACGAACACCGTCAACTGGAACGACCAGCGCCAGCGAATTGACGGCTTTGGCGCCTCGGACGCCTGGTCAACCTCGATGAGCACGGCGAATGCCAATCTGTTCTTCTCCACCAACACCGGCGCCGGCCTCTCGTTACTCCGCTGTCGGATCCCGCCGGATGGCACGATCCCGGATGTCAGCATCATGCAGGCTGCGATAAGCCGTGGCGCGAGCGTCTGGGCGACTCCCTGGACCCCGCCGACCGTGTACAAAGTTGGCGGTGCGCTCGACGGCGGCAATTTCCTGAGCGGCTCGGCCACCAACCAGGCTTATGCGAATTACCTGGCCAACTACGTGGCAACCCTGAAGAACAGTTACGGCATCAACCTCTACGCCATCTCCGTCCAGAACGAACCGGACTTCGACACGACCGGCTACGAATCCTGCATCTGGACAGGCACACAGATTCATGATTTTGTTCCCTATCTTGCCGGCTCACTCACCGCCTACGGTGTTTCCTCCACCAAGATCATGATCCCGGAGACCATGCATTGGTCGGCAGATCTCAGCTACTTCACCGTCGCGATGAATGATTCTGCTGTGGCGACCAACGTGAGCATCATCGCCAACCATAATTATGACGGCATCAACTCCGCCAACACGGCCACCGCCATACCTACCCAGATCAACAGTTCGTATACCAACACTGCCCTCTGGGAAACCGAGGTCTGCGCGCTCCAGGGCAGCTATAGCAGCATCTACAATGGCGTCTATTGGGCCGGGCGCATCCACGATTTCCTGACCGTCGCCCAGGCCAGTGCCTGGCACCATTGGTGGTTCGCCACGGGCAGCGGCGACGCCCCCAACGCGGGACTGCTGGATTACAGCGGCTACGCCACCAAACGATTGTATGTCATGGGCAACTACAGCCGCTTCGTCCGGCCCAACTATTACCGGATTGGCGTGGTCACCAACCAGGGCCTGGCCCAGGTCAGTGCCTACAAAAACACGAACAGCGGCGCGTTCGCCATCGTTGCCATCAACCCGAATCCCACCAATAGCATGAACCTCACGGTGAACTTGAACAACTTCACCAACGTCGGTTCGGTGACTCCTTGGATCACTTCCAGCAGCCTGTCACTTTCGAATCAATCGGCCATGGCGGTGACCAACGGCGCGTTTACTTATACGCTGCCCGGTCCCAGCGTCGTGACGTTCGTCGGACAAACCCAGCCCGACTCGCCGCCAACCGACATCGCCCTCTCGAATTCTTCCGTGCCCGAGAACCAGCCCGCCGGCACGGCCGTCGGCACCTTCAGCACCACCGACCCGAACAGCGGCGATACCTTCACCTACACCCTGGTCAGCGGCACGGGCAGCGACGACAACGCTTCCTTCGCCATCAGCGGCAACACTCTCCAGACCGCCGCCATTTTCAACTATCAAACCCAGAACAGTTACAGCATCCGCGTCCGCACCACCGACCCTTACGGCCTGTGGTTCGAAGAGGTGTTCACCATCTCCGTCATCGCGGTTCCCACCGACATCTCTCTTTCCAACTCTTCCGTCCTGGAAGCTCAGCCCGCCGGCACCACGGTCGGCACCTTCAGCACCACCGATCCCAACGGCAGTGACACTTTCACCTACACGCTGGTCGCTGGCGCAGGCAGCACCGACAACGGTTCCTTTGCCATCAGCGGGAACACGCTGCAGACCGCGGCGGTCTTTGCTTACGATGTCCAAAATACCTATTCCATCCGGGTGCGCAGCACGACCCAGAACAACCAGTGGGTTGAAGAGCCTTTCACCATCACCGTGATCGAAGTGAACGTGCCTCCCAACACGCCCACGAACGTTTCTCCCAGCGACGGCGCCGTCAATCAATCGCTGACCCCCACCCTCCAGGCCTCGGCGTTCAGCGATCCGAACGCCGGCGACAGCCAAGCGGGCAGCGAATGGCTGATTCAGCGCAACTCGGATAACGCTCTGATCCTCGACAGTGGAACCGACTCGATCGACACGACGAATTTCACTGTGTCGGCCGGGCTGCTGGATTATGTGACGGCCTACACCTGGCAGGTGCGTTACCAGGACAATCACGGCGCATGGAGCGGTTACTCGGCGGCCACGGCCTTTTCGACCCTGGCTCCGACTCTGAGCGTGACCAAACAGGCGGGTAACGTGGTGATATCCTGGCCGACCAATGCCACGGGCTTCGCGCTGGAATACTCGACCGATTTGACCACGACGAACTGGAATCCGGTGTCGCCCGACCCGGTGATCCTCGGCAACCTGAACGTGGTGACAAACGGGATGACCAACCCGGCCACCTTCTTCAGACTCTACCAACCGTAACCGGGTCTGGAGGGCGCCGCTCCGTCGGCGCCCTGACCGATTTGGAGGGCATTGCTTTGTCAATGCCCTGACCAGATAGGGAAGCGACGGAGCACTTCCCTCCAGTGGGCCGACGGAAAGCGAAATGCGAGATCTGAAATGAGTTTATGAGAACTATTCCAAACGTCACCTGGATCAGACTGCGCAGCGCTCTCTTGGCCGGGCTCCTCCTCCACCCCTTCATAGGCGCGGCAGTGAATGTGGCGCAGAATCCGGGCTTCGAGTCTGGCACCATCACCCCGTGGTACGGTTTCGGCGCCACGCTCACAGCTTCAACAACGATGCCCCACAGCGGCTCGTACAGCGGCTACCTCACGGGGCGCACCGCCACCTGGAACGGGGTGGCGCAATCGTTTCTGGGCGTCATGCAGCCGGGCACGACCTACACTATCAGCGCCTGGGTGCGACTGGCCAGCGGCGGCAGTCAGCCGGTGATGTTGACGATCCAACAAATCGACGGCAACGGCACGACTTACCCGAATGTCGCCAGCGGCACTGCCACTTCGACGGGTTGGACTCAACTGACGGGCAGTTTTACGCTGACCGTTTCCGGCACGCTAACCGGACTTCTCCTTTACCTAGAAGGACCGGCTGCGGGCGTGAGCTATTACGCGGATGATTTCGACGTTGAAGCTCCGGTGACGAGTCCCGTGGGCGCGATCAACGCAACCGTCACGCACCAGACCATCGAAGGTTTCGGCGGCGCCATCGCCTTCTACAACAACTGGGTCACCGCTCATCCCTACAAGCAGGAAATGTACACCAACATGTTCCAAGGCCTGAACCTGGGCATCCTGCGCATCGGCAACTGGTTCCGCTACCAGGGAACCGTCAACTTCGATCCGGACACTACCGACATCGTTTCCAATGCCAACCGCATCCTGGGCCGTTCCCTGCCCATCGAAATGAGCTCGTGGTCGCCGCCGGCGTTCTTGAAGAGCAACGGCACCACGGGCAACGGCGGCACGCTGGCCACGACCAATGGCGGGTTCGCCTACACCAACTTCGCCAATTACTGGTATGACTCCCTGATGTGGTACAAAACCAACGGCATCGTGCCCACCCACATCAGCATTCAGAACGAACCGGACTGGGCGGCAAGTTATGATTCGTGCGTGTTCGATCCCACCGAAGACACGGTGAACGGCACCAACTTTGCCAGCTACGCCAAAGCGCTCGATGCGACCCATCAGCGTCTGACCAACCTGCCTGCGCCGCCCAAAATACTGGGTCCGGAGGTGTTGGGCATCGGCTACAACGACGTGCAGAACTACGCCGCCTACATGAATTCAAACAGTTTTTACGGAGTGGCGCACCACCTTTACACCGGCGGTTCCGCCAGTTCGGCGGACAGTTTCATCAGCGCCATGCAGGGGCTGACGAACGTCTTTCCCGGCAAACCGAAGTTTCAAACCGAGTACGGCGACACGGACATGATCCAGACGGCCTTGTTGATGCACGACTCCCTGACCGTCGAGCAGGTCAGCGCCTATATTTTCTGGAGTTTGGTCTGGCCGGTCGGGGGCTCCGCCTTGGTGCAGCAGGAGAATCCCTGGGACCAGAGTTCCTGGACGAACGCGCCGCCCGGAACCCCCACCCAATCCCACGGTTACTGGCTCACGCCGCAATACTACGCGATGAAGCATTTCTCTTACTTCATCACTCCCGGCTACCAGCGGGTGGAGACCCCGGGCAACGACCCCAATGCGCGCCTTTCGGCGTACCTGTCGCCGGACAACAGCAGGCTGGTGGTGGTGATGATCAACCCGAATTCGACAGCGTATGCAGTGACCAACACCCTGAACGGGTTCAGTTTCAGCGCCTCGGCGGTTTACCAGACGGTGGGCACCAACGCCCAGACCAGCCAGTTCGCATCGCTCGGCTCCGCGCCGGCGAATCTGCAATGGACCTTGCCCGGCTACTCGATCACGACCGTTGTCCTCGACGCGCCGGTGTTCGCCGGGCCTGCCAGCAATCCCAGCCCGGCAAACGGCGCTTACAACGTGACGGTCACGCCGACGTTGAGTTGGCTCGCGGGTTCAAATGCCACCTCTCACCAGGTCTATTTCGGTTATAGTTCAAACGCCGTCGCTTCCGCCACAACCAATTCGGCGGAGTACCAGGGTAGTTCGCCAAGCGCCACTTTTACACCGCCCGCCCTGGTTTCCAGCGGGCGCTATTTCTGGCGCGTGGATGAGATGGCCGGAACGAACGCGACGATGGGGCCGGCCTGGACGTTTGCCACTGTGGTCAACCCCGCCGACCCACCGCAAGCGGCGGGCGCGCTGACCGGCAATAGCGCGTTCGTCACAACCATCGCGAGCCATCGGGGCCAAACTTACCGGGTCGAGCGCTCGGATAGTCTGAACCCGCCGGCCTGGGTGCCGGTGGCCGATGGCGTGCCGGGAACCGACGGCTTGATCCAGATCACCAATACCGGCGCACCACTGCCTGGGCAACGGTTCTATCGCCTGTTGCTGTTGCCGCCATAGAACCTGGTTGAGCCGATCCCGCCTGGGCTGGACTGGACGCGCGCGGGTAATTCGATAGCGGGATTGCGCTGCACGCAGCCCGAGAGGCGCACCGCGCGTCCCCGCCGGGCTCATTCTCCAACGCGCGCCGGAATTGGCAGCGAGGTCCTTTGTGAACAGCGCAGCGGCTTTCGTGGAGAGCCGCGGATGCACACCCGTCAGGAGTTCGAAGATGGCTGCAGCGGCAATTGCAGTGTGAAGGTTGCTCCCGCGCCGGGCCCGCCGCTGTGTGCGATCAGCAAACCGCCAATCTCTTTGGCGGCCAGCGCACCACTGTGCAGGCCGAAACCCTGGCGGTCTTTGCGCCGGGCGAAATCATGATTGAAAATGCGGGTCAGATTCTCCTGCGGAATTCCGATGCCATTGTCCACGACTTCGATTCGCACAACGCCGTTCCCGCCGGCAATTCGCACCGTAACGCGCTTTTCCTTTTGGCCAGACTCCTCGCAAGCATGGCAGGCGTTGCGGATCAGGTTTACCAGGATCTGCAGCGCTTTGTGCTTGTCCACGATGATGGTGGGCAGGCTCGAGTCGTATTGCCGATCGACTTGCACATCGTGCTCTGCCAGCACGCTCGCATTCATCCGTAATCCGTCCTCGACCAGGTCGGCGACCCTGACCCGGTCGGTGACGCCGGAAACCCGCGCGTAGCTTTCCTGCATGGCCACGACGTCCTTGATATGGTTGATATTCCCGTTCAACTGCGCCATTTCCTCGAGCAGGGCGTCCCGTTCCGCCCCCAGAACCTTTGTCACTTCACTGAGGAACACAGGCAGTTTCCTGCCTTTGGGATCGGCAGTCAGAAAGCTTCCGAGATCGCCGGCGTGTTCGCAGATCAGTGTCGTAGCTTTGGCCAACTGAGTCACCTTGGATTTGCGCAACTGTTCAGTCATCAACGCGGCTGAGACATTTACGCTGTTCAACACGTTGCCGACGTTATGGAGGACGGCGGTGGCCACCTCGGCCATCCCGGCCAGGCGCGAGGTTTCCAGCAGTTGCCTGTGCATTTCCTCGATTTTGGTCTCGGCATCTTTAATGGCAGTAATATCCTTGGAACTGCCGAAGGTACCGACGATATTGCCGTCTTTGTCGCGCCAGGGCAATTTTGTGGTCAGCGCCCAGGTGGTTCGTCCGTCCGAATGGGTCTCCTTTTCCGGCTTGCTGATGATTGGCCGGCCGGTCTGTATGATTTTCTGTTCGTCTTCAAATGCAGCCCTCGCGTGTTCTTCAAGGAAAATGTCGAAATCTGTTTTGCCTTCGAGGCTGCCCGGATCAGAAGCATGAACGTGTTGCGCAAGCGCCCTGCTGCACCGGAGGAAGCGTGATTGCCGGTCTTTGAAGTAAATGCAATCCGGGCTGTGTTCCAGCATCATTTCCAACAGGCTGCTTGTTTGCGCCAGTTCCGCCTCGGCTTCCTTCAGCGCGGTCACATCTTTGGAAATTCCAAACGTGCCGATGATGTTGCCGCCGGCATCGCGCCAGGGCATTTTGGTGGTCAGCACCCACGTGGTTCGCCCGTCAGCTCGCGTTCCCTTTTCCAATTTCCCGATCAAGGGTTCGCCCGTGCGGATAATGCGCTGCTCATCCTCGTAAGCCGCCCGGGCCCGTTCCTCAACGTAACAGTCGAAATCCGTCTTGCCTTTCAGCCCTTCCGGATCCGCCAGGTCAAAATGCTCGCCGAGCGAACGGCTGTACCTGACGAACCGTGACTGCCGGTCTTTGAAGTAGATGTAGTCGAGGCAGTTTGCCAGCAATGCGTCCAGCAATGCGCTGGCTTCAGCCATCTCCCGCTGATCTTGCCCGCCACCCGCCAGGCCGTTCTTGATTGTCAATCCGTTCGTCACGAGTGTAAAAGCCACTGACTCCTAATCGGAAGATTCGCCTGCCGCCTTTAGCAGACATTCAAGTGACAGTAATCACCGGACTCATCAGGTCACGGACACCAGACCCTGGCGGCTCCCACTCAGCGGTGGTGATAACTCTCCGGCGGGCCAAAGTAGCTTGGTTTTACACCGCCCAGGTTCACCACCAGTTTTTGCAGCACCACGCCCGGATCCACCATCCAGAACTTCAACGTGTGATAACCGGGTTTCTGAATCGTGTGGGTGGACTTGATTCCGCGGCAATTGTCCCGCACCGATGCCTCCCAGTCCCGGTTGCCGTTGTCCACCAAATTACCCTTGGGCACGGCCGTCAGGACTTGCGGAACCTCCGCATCGAATGAGACCGCAAATCGAAGCCCGCGGCCGGGAACAAAGTTGAGGCTCGGAGCCATGATGGAAGCAACCTCCACCGTCCCGGTGCTAAACAGATACATCCGGTATTCAAGACAGGGTGAATTCGTCGGCGGCACTGCGCTTGGCGCGGTCACGGGAAAGATCGTCATGGATGACAACGTGCGTCCATAATCATCAATCTTTTCCCACCGAACCGGCCCCGCATGGGTCTTCCTGGTGTAATGCTCGGCTTCAATCGATACGAAACCGCCGGTCTCCACAAAACCCGCGAGAACCTCCCGCTTCGGTTCGTCCGGACTGAAAGCCTGGATTTTCACAGACACGATGTTCCCGCCGGCGTGGGCGATCTTCACATACCCGGCGGCTGAGCCTTTCGGCGCCTTCGGCCAATCGACGCTCACCCAGAGACGCTGTTCCTTCTCGACGGTTCCGCGGACAGCAACGACGCCATGATCGGCGGGCGTTGTGCCCTTGGATCCGAGAAGGCGCCCCTCACCCTGTCCCTCTCCCATCGGGTGGGAGAGGGTGGTTTCCGACCGGATGAGGGCGAGTTCATGATTCGTGCTCAGGACAATCCACGGATCGCTCGTTTCTGCGGTGAATTCAAAGGGCGCGCTTCCCCGGTTAAACACATCAATGAATCGGTCCTGCTGATCGAACACGTCGAATTCCGGCAGGACGGCCGCATCGTGGGCGCCGGGCCAGGCAGAGGCGGAGCCCTCGACCGCCACACCCATGTCGGCCGCCGCCGGAACGGGAAGTTCGGTCACTGTGGGCATGGAATTCGAAGGCGGCTCCTGCCAGCCGGTGTAACCGATGTGCGTTTGGTCCATCATGTGATCCCACTTGCCATGCGCCAATATGTGATTGTAGTAAGCCGACAAATCCGCGTCGGCCTGAAACAGCGCCCGGGTCCGCGTCGCGAGATCATTCGCGCTGGCGCGGCCCTGGCTGGCATACAGGCGGTTCCGGCCCGCAGTGATGTGCAGTTCGGCCACCTGGGCGGACGCCTTGGCCGGGTAGAGCGCGAGTTCAAAAAAGGCGTCGCGCGCGTTCTCCGGCAGGTTGCGATAGATCTCCTCGGCTTTGTCGGTGATGGCCTTCCACGCGGCCAGAACGGTGTCGGCCTCCCGATAGTTCACGAGGCTGAACGTGGTTGGCTCAAGCAGCTCCGGTTTTCGCCAGCCGTTATACTTCGTGTACTTGGAAATGATGTCGGCTATGTCCGCGGCATATCGCCGGCCGAATTCCCGTTGCGCCCACAACCGGGTGTAGTCTTGAATGTTCTCTTTGGGCCATCTTTCCGGATCCCACGCGAGATTCAGGAAAAACTCCATAGGGAATTCCATCGGCTTAAGGTCGCCCACATTCACGATCCAAATCCGGTTGGCGCCGTAATGGTACGCCAGGTTCATCTGCTCCCAGACTTTGGTGATCGGGACGGTGTTGAGCCATTTGTAATTGCGCGGCCCGCCGACGTAATCGAAATGATAGTAAATCCCGGCACCGCCGCTGCGGTTGCGTTCCTCGGGAGTCGGCAGCCGGCGGAGGTTTCCCCAGTTGTCATCGCACCAAAGCAGGGTCACGTCATCGGGAACGCGCATCCCTTTCTCATAGTATCGCTGCACCTCTTTGTAGAGCGCCCACACCTGCGGGACAGCGGACGCGTTGGTGCGCATCACCTGCTCGATGATCTTCCGCTGGTCCGCCACAATCGCCTCGAGCAAGCCGATGCTTTCACTTTCGGACATCGGTTCATCGCCGTCGCCGCGCATGGCGAGCGTGATGATCTTTTCGTAATCGCGGGTGCGTTGAATGCCCTCCCTCCAGAAAGCGCGGAGGGCTTCGGCACTCCGGGTGTAATCCCAGGTGCCTTTGCCGTGCCCCGCCCATTCCCATTCCTTCCACGCCCGCATCATCGGCTCGTGATGCGACGTCCCCATGACGACGCCATATTCGTCCGCGAGCTTCGGGTTGAGCGAGTCGTCCGAGTCGAACGAGTTGTTCCACATCGCCGGCCACAGGAAATTGCCCTTCAGGCGGAGGAGCAGTTCAAAGACATTCGTGTAGAACCTGTGATTGTAACCGCCGTACTTTTCGTTTACCCAGCCGGTGAGCGACGGCGCTTCGTCGTTCAGGAAAATGCCGCGATATTTCACCGCAGGCGGCCCTTGCACCCATCGGCCCGGTTTTACAAAGAGCGCGTCCTTGTGTTGGACCGGGACGTCGGCCCACCAATACCACGGCGAGACGCCGATCTGTTCCGACAGATCGTAAATGCCGTAAATCGTCCCCCGTTTGTCGCTCCCGGCGATGATCAATCCGTTGGCAACCCCGGGCAGCGGTTTCGGAACGACCTGAATGAAATAGGACTCCCATTTCCCGGCAATCCGGGCGGCGTCGATTTTCCCGTCCTGGATTAACCGATCGATGACCCGGCTTTGGCCGATGGTGCCGATGATGATTGCACTGGTTGGAAGCGCGTTCTGATCGTGCACGACGGTTGGAGCAAGGGCCGTGACGCGACCAATGTCGGCTCGCAACTCATTGGCGGCCCGGATGACACCGCTGTAATCGTTCGAATCCACACACAAAGAGGCGGCGAGACCGGCTTGCACAATGCCGAAACTGCCCGGGTGTTTGATGTCTTCCACGTACCGAACCTGGCCAAGCCCGAAAGCGCTGTTGTGAAGAGTGAACAGGGAGAGGAAAGCCAGCGCGAGGGCTTTGCCCGACCGCAGGTGCCCGAACCAAGGCGTGCGTCCCGGAGAGCGCGCGCGGCAAAAGATCGCGGGGAGTCTTCTCGACGCCGTTCTTGGCGCGCATTGGGGCCATGAACCGGGCGGAACCCAGGAAAGCACCACTCCGTCGGTGCCCTGACCAAAAAGATGGGGAAGCGACGGAGCGTTTCCCTCCAGGGAAGGGAGGCTTATGGAGAGTTTCATGGCAGCATGTGATTGTAACGGGTGCCGCCCTCGGCGATCACCAGGAAATATTTCCCCTTGATCTTGTACGAATGCCGGCCTTCGGGCCAGGCGCCGCCCGTCTCTTTCCAGATCTCTTTGGGCGGCCCGTCAACTTTGGCCGTTTCTGGATTCAGCATGGTCTGAGCAATCGAGTCGTCACCCATGCCCTGCCGCCGGGTGTAATAAACCTTTCCATCATCATCAAAGAACCGAGAACGATCAATGCCAGTGTTGCCCAGCCAGACAGGGTCAGACCAGGGACCGGCGGGATTTTTGGCCGCGACGCAAAGATTGCCCCCGCCATAAAGGAGGGTCGTAACCATATAGAATGTGCCATTATGACGGCGAAGGGGCGGCGCATATATTCCCGCGGAAGCTTTCATGCGATCCAGCGATAACCGGCTCTTGCGGCTCAGACAATAACCGATCTGATGCGAGTGTGCCAGGTCTTGGCTGTGAAACACGCATTCAATCAAAACGCCGGTCAAAAGCCAGAGAATGTGACGATTCTATTGCATCCGCCATCAGTCCCACTATTTCAGCGGCGAACGTGTCGCGGGATAGGGGGCATCCTGATTTGAGCGATGGTTTTGAAGATCGAAGTTCCCGCTTGTGGAACCTTGCTGCTGCCACGCATGTAACATAGGCCCCCGCGCATGAAGACATGCCCCTGTAGAAATACGTACTTGTAACAGTAGTTTCCTCCATGCGAATCATAGTTTTATCCATTCCACAAAACTGGGGTTGCTGCTATAAAGACCATAGTAATTCAGTCGATGCGTTACACAATTCGAATTGAAGCAAACCTTATGAAAAATTGTTTTAAAGCACTAACAGTATTATCCGGGCTGGTGTTGGCCGCCACATCAGTTCAAGCAGGCATATCTACATCAAGCTCTTCAACCAGCAGTTGGATCGGCGCGCCACAATTTCTGACAGGAGCCGCCCCGACCACTGGCAGCGGTGGCACTTCACAGGACAACGATAATTGGGGGAGTGGCGCGGCGAACAGCGGCGCAAACGGCTTTGGCTCTCTCGCCGAGACTTTTTACCTCACTCAGGGCGGCCAATTGCAAAATATCCAACTTGTTTTTGCCGGATCTGCGGCGACTTTTACCATTTCGCTTTATGATTTGGGGAGTGTGTCGGGCTTCGGAACATATCCGGCTGTGCCCGGGCAGGCGAATTTCGTGCCGATCACCATGTCGCCCTCCCAGGTGGATCTGCTTGCGCCAGGCGACCAGTTCACTTACTACGGCGCTGCGGGACAAACCCTTTACACGTTGACGACTGATGAAAGTGTCAACCTGCAGGCCAACGAGCTTTATGCGATTGCTCTCGACCCAACGGCAAGCGCCTCTGGCACATGGTGGGTTCGCGGCGGCACCCCGAGCCCAAGCTATAGTATTGGAGAAGGCTGGAACACCGACAGCTCTACTTATGCCTATGCGTATCAGAATTTTGAAGGTAAGGGAGGACCTTATTCTTCTGGTGGTCGCAATTTTGACACGGCTGTGACATTAGTTCCCGAGCCCGCCTCGATGGCGTTGTTGGGACTGGGCGGGTTGATGAGCGCATTCATCATTCGTCGCCGCCGGGCTTGATCTGAATCGGTTTCATAGGGAGATCTAGCGGCCGTTGCCGAGAAATCGTCAGCGGCCGCTTTTTTGTCGGCTCGCAACGCGCCTTGGGTTCTCATGACAATTGATGTGGTTCTTGTGTATTGAACGGTCGCCGAAATTACTGGGCCGGTTGCGAGCGCTCCAGTAAAGTCGGATACAACCGTCTCAGCAGCGTGGCGGAAGTGACTGTGTCCCCGGTTCCGTCCGACTATCAGAAATCCCTCATTCCCGACCATATTGCGGGCTGAGCAGCCTGCGGTCCGGCATTTAATCCACGGACCGGGCTAGTGGGATCGCTCCGCGTCTGGATTTCACCGTTGCTTAATGGGTTATTTTTGGCAAAAATTGAGTGACTTTTGCAGTAGCATCTTTAAAAGGAATTGCTAGGCTGGGAGAATTGTTGAATCACTTGATTTACTATCATGGACACTGTGTTTAAGAACGTATCGAAGATCAAATACGAAGGTCCTACATCACGGAACCCGCTCTCCTTCCGACATTACAACCCGGACGAGAAAGTCGAAGCCAAATCGTTGAAGGAACAGTTGCGTTTTTCGGTGGCTTATTGGCATACCTTCCGTGCCCGGCTGAGCGATCCGTTTGGCGTGGGCACCGCGATTCGTCCCTGGGACGACGGAAGCGAGTCCGTCCAAAATGCCCAGCACCGGGTGCGAGCGGCATTCGAGTTCATCGAAAAGCTGGGCGCTCCGTTCTACGCGTTTCACGATCGCGACGTCGCGCCGGAAGGCAACAGCCTGACCGAGACCAACAAGAATCTCGATGCCGTCGTCAAAGTGCTCAAGGAAGAACAGCAACGCACCGGCATCAAGTTGCTTTGGGGCACCGCCTGTCTGTTCGCTCACCCGCGTTATGTGCACGGCGCGGCGACGAGCTGCAATGCCGACGTGTTCGCCTATGCCGCGGCGCAGGTGAAAAAGGCCTTGGAGGTAACTCACGAACTGGGCGGCGCAGGCTATGTGTTCTGGGGCGGACGCGAAGGCTATTCCACTTTGCTGAACACCGACATGAAACGCGAGCTGGATCACCTGGCCCGATTCCTGCGCCTGGCCGTGGACTACAAAAAGCAGATCGGTTTCAAAGGCCAGTTTTACATTGAACCCAAGCCCAAGGAACCGACGAAACATCAATACGATTCCGATGCGGCGGCGTGCCTGAATTTCCTCCGCGAATACGACCTGATCGATCATTTCAAACTGAACCTCGAGGCCAACCATGCCACGCTCGCCGGCCACACGATGCAGCATGAGCTGGAAGTGGCCGCGGCGGCCGGCAAGCTGGGATCGATCGACGCCAACACCGGCGACGCGCTGCTGGGCTGGGACACCGACCAGTTCCCGACCGACATCTACCTCGCCACGCAGATCATGCTCACGGTTTTGAACATGGGCGGTTTCACCACGGGCGGACTGAATTTTGACGCGAAGGTGCGCCGGGAAAGCTTCGAGCCGGAAGACCTTTTTTACGCTCACATCGGGGCGATGGACGCTATGGCGCGCGGGCTCAAGATCGCCGCCGCCATCCGCAAAGACGGGCGGCTGGCCCGGTTTGTGAAGCAACGCTACAGTTCGTGGGATTCGGGCATAGGCAGGAAGATCGAGCAGGGCCAGACTGATTTTGCGGAGTTGGAGGCGTACCTGTTAAAAAAGGGTGAAGCCCAGCCCAATGCCAGCGGCCGGCAGGAATTCCTGGAAAACCTGATCAACGAATTTATTTGACATGAGGGGCTCACATGAAAACGCCCGTTCGACCTCCAAATGGAGGCACCAAGGTCCATGTTACGATCACACTCCTTGGTTTAGGGCGCTTCGACCTCACTGTGGAGCGTGGGTCCAAACCTCCGGACTGCACTGGGGATGCAGGACACCACGATCATCAGGGCCCGGGAAGTGAACGGCAACATTAAGGGTCGTCAAGGCCGAAGGCCAGACCGTCAGCCAGAAACGATTTCCGCTTCTCGTGGGCGCTCCATGAACCGGCCGACGAACCGCCAGGTTTTGGAGTGCGCCGATTCATCGGCGCTTTTAGTTTCGTGTCAAAAGGATGTGAAAGCGGCGATAAATCGCCGCAGTCCAGGCGCTTCGCGACCAACACGCGTCCTTCTTCGGTGCATGGTCCCCAAATGCGCGCCAGAATTGACGAGGAATCGCTCCACAACACGGAGCGAAGGTGTCTGCAGGATGGACGAGGCGCAGGTTCCGTCGGCGTTTGCCGTTCAATGCGACCCGTGCGCACCTTCTCGCTCCAAAACAAGCAGTAAGACGTCATTTTCGCGCAACGGCAGCGATTGCTCGAACCGGCCGTCGGCGCCGATCCTGACTTCGCGTTCGTATTCCGGCTTTCCCGATGAGGCCTCGCGCAACGCTTGTTCCTGACGCCGGGTCAATTGGGGCGGGGCTCCCATTTTCAGCCAGGCGGAATAAGCATCGTTCTTCTCAAAACCAGCCTGCCAGAGCGTCAGCCGATAGGTCCCTGGCGGCACGTTTGTCAGGGCCAGCCGGACATCGCCCTTGGACCTGGCCGGGAGCAGCTTGCGAAAAATGGCGTCAGTGGAAACCTCGGGGCGGCCCGGGCGCGTGAGGTCCCACAGCAGAATCTGCGCGCCGCCGTCTTCATCGCGGCAAACCCAGGATGCGGGATCGCTGTTTGCCAGTTCAGTCGGCCCGAGACGGCTCAGGAACCGGTAGGCGAAGTAAGCCGGCTTTTTGAACCCTTGCACCGTCAAGAGGCCGAACCCGCCATGGAATGGCGTCACGGGTGGACCAGCCTCCTCAAAAATATCGGTGAACACCCAATAAGACATCGACGAAATCCCCTGCCCGGCGTGTTTGAACTGCTCCAAAATATACGGCGCGGAAAAATACGAATCATGCACCGGATCACGCGGTGAGTACGACGTGCTCCATTCGGTGACATGAATCGGCAGGCCGGGCCGCGGCGTGTAGTCGATGACCGCGAGTTCGTGGAGGGCGGTGTCCGCGGGCGCATGCAGGTTCGAACTCAGGTAATGAAATTGCTCGCCATATTCGTCCAGACCGCTGGGGCCTCCGCCCAGGCCGTAAGAGTGAAAACTGATGAAATCCACGGGCACGTTATTCGACGCACTGAATTCAATCAGCGGTCGTATCCAGTCTGTCCCCGACCCGGCCGGTCCTCCGACGCGATAGGCGGGGTTGACACCATGGATATCGGCGGCAGTGTGGGCGTACAGCTCAAAGTATTCCTCACGACGCCGTGCCGGATCACGTGGATAGAAGAATGCCGGGTAATCCGCTTCGTTCCAGACTTCAAAATACCATTGTCGCACCTCGTCGGCGCCGTAACGTTCCGTCCAGTGTCGCACGAGGTCGCTGATCAGGCCGTCCCAACGCTCATAGGATTTGGGCGGCGTCACATTGGCGCGCCACCAGAAAATGGTTTTGTCGCCGCTGGCCAGCGCGGAGGGCATGAAACCGATTTCGACGAACGGCCGCACTCCCAGCGCGAGCAGCGAGTCGTAGAGCTGGTCGATGTATTGCCAGTTGTGGCGGGGCCGGCCGTCTTTGGTCTGCGTGTAAACACCCATGTCGTCATGCAGAAGACCATGAAAGCGGATATACTTGAAGCCGATCTCCCGCTCGCACATCTTCAATTGCTCCTGCCAGGCCGCGCGCAGACCCTCCGCGGCGCGGCCGGCGCCGATGCACTGGCGAAACACATCCGCGCGCTGCCCTTTCGCCTCCTGCCAGTCGGCGGCGATCACGCGTTGGGACGGAGGTGCGGCTGCGGTTTCCGCGGCACCCGCCCACTCCGAGTGCAACAGCCAACCGGCGCAACCAGCGGTCAAGAGCGCGGGAATGATCTTCAGGATGCTCATGGGCAAGGTTCTTCGTTGAGAGTGCATGCTGCGGCGCCAGCGTGCTGGAATGTCCGCCCGAAGTAAAGCCACGGGTCAGGCGGGCAGTGGTGCAGTTCGGTGGGGCGAGACGCGGCGAGATGCGCGTTGATTGGAGGGCACTGCTCCGTCAGTGCCCAAGAAATCAGGGAAGCGACAAAGCGCTTCCCTCCGACGCAATCACAGCTCGCGAGGACGCTCGCCCCACCAACTTCTCGGCTAAATTGTACTACTACCGTCGGGTCGCCGCGCAATGAAGGGCCATCCTGACCCCGCCCCGGGAACGCCGGTTCTCTCCGGGGCTAACGGATAGATCCGGCGTTCCACGAGGGCGTGGCGCCGTATGCTGGTGGTGCCGAGAACCCGAGTTTACCGCGCAGGCTGGTTGGTGGCGGATGACACGGGGCCTTTGCAGAGACCGGCTTTGATGAAGGGATCGAGGTAAGCGCCGTAACCTTCCCGCTCCATTTTATCCAGCGGAATGAAGCGCAACGCCGCCGAATTGATGCAGTACCGCAAATGCGTCGGCCCCGGCCCGTCGTTGAATACGTGGCCCAAATGCGAATCGGCGGTTTGCGACCGCACCTCGGTGCGTTCCATGCCGTGGGAATGGTCTGCGCGCTCGGCGATTTCTGAGTTCGATAACGGTTTTGAGAAGCTCGGCCAGCCGCAACCCGAATCGAACTTGTCCAGCGAGCTGAACAACGGTTCGCCGGAAACCACGTCCACGTAAATGCCCGGCTTGTGGCTGTCCCAGTATGCGTTTCTGAACGCGGGTTCCGTCCCTGCTTCCTGGGTGACGTGGAACTGCATCGGGTCGAGCGTTTTCTTCAACTCGGCTGGGGAAGGCTTTTGGAAAGTTTGCATGGTGGGCGACGTTGGTTTCGTGGCGGCAGCCGCCGGGGTGTTGATCGACGGCGACGCCGAGGTTTGGGCCGGCAGAGCCAGCGGGCAGTAAAGCAGCAGCGCGCCTGCGCCAAAGGCCGTCTTCAATCGAAAGTGGGTCACAGGTCAGAGTAGCACATTCCCGCGAATGGCGCCAATGCATGCGAATAAAGGTAGTGGTGCAGTTTGATGGGGCAAGACCCCGGCGAGCCGCTGGTCGGAAGGCTCCTTCGCTTTCCGGCTCCGAGTCTCGCCTCACCCACCGTTGGGCTAAACTTTACCAATTACGCGGACAAAACTTCGTTCCTCAGGGAATTCGCGCCCCTTCGCGAAATCCGCGGTTTCACTTCCCCAAGCCTTTGACCGGGCTGAACCGCCACACGCAATCGTCCTGCAACTTGCTCCCGTCAAGTTGGCCACGGGCTTCGACGCGGTTTTCGCCCGGCTTCAATTCGACATTTTTCCAGATGAACACGCAGTTGGCAGCGCCCGTTTGCTTGCCCCGGGACACCCCATTCAGCAACAACTCCACTTCCTCCGCATTCGAATAAACTTTCACGTCGATTGTGGCATTCGTGCGTTCGGTGAATCGCCGGCTCGTGATGTAAAGCGTCGGTTCCCCGGACCAGTTGGCTTTGTAGAAATAAAAGGCGTCCTTCCTGATCTTACGATCGCCAGTCGCCAGCCCTTTGTCGTTTCGACCGGGAACGCCGCCTTCATGCCGCCAGGCGCTGGTGAAATCGAACATGTTCCACACGAAGGTGCCCCAGACAAACGGCCGCGCCTTCATCGCCGCCCAGGCTGATTCGTGGAGGATGGCCTGCCATTCTTCGGGATGCCATTGCCCGTCGGCCTTCGGTTGTTGGGGATTGTCCTCGTGCTGTTCCACGTTGGCGCCCGCGCCGTATTCGCTCACGCAAAGCCCGCCGTGCCGGCTCATCGACCGCCCGCGATCCAGGAGCGGGCCGAAGTCCTCTTTCGGCCCCCAACCCGCATACCAGCCCGGATAAATGTTCCAGCCGAGCCAGTCCGGGATTTTGTTCATCTGCGGCAATTCCTGTGTGGCGGTGGCCGCAATGGTCGGGCGCGTCGGGTCTTCGCCGTTCGACACGATTTTCAGATCCTGCAATTCGCGGTGCGGATCGGGCCGGCCCGGCCAGAGTTCGTTGAACAGGCTCCAGACAAAAATCGACGGGTGGTTGACGTTCTGCCGGATCAGGTCGAGCAACTGATTGCGCGAAGTTTCGGCAAACTCCGGCGACGGGTCGATTTCGTTCACCTGCGACAATTCAGCCCAGGCCAGGATGCCCGCCCGGTCGCACAGGCTGTAGAAATAATCGCTGTGCTGGTAGTGAGCACAGCGGATCACGGTGCAGCCGAGTTCCTTGACCAGTCGCATGTCTTCGTCCTGATCGGCCTCGGAAATCGCCCAGCCTTTGTTCCACCGGTCTTGATGCCGATTGACTCCGTGCAGGTGATACGGTTTGCCGTTCAGGAAAAACCCCTTCTGCGGGTCGGCCGAATAGAACCGCAATCCGAGCGGCTGCTCGACAGCGTCAAGCACGGCGCCTTCCTTCGAGCGCAGCTCCAGTACCGCGTGGTAGAGGTACGGATCCTTTCGGCCATCCCACAAGTGCGGTTTCTGGATTTCGACCCGTAACCAGCAGGGAGCGGTGACCTTGGGAACGACCGTGATTGGCTCTTCACTCGCGGCAACGCGATTGCCCGAGGCATCCACCACGATGGCCGCCAGAACGAGTTGTTCCTTGCGCTCCGTAGCGTTCGAAACCTGTGCTTTCACATCCAGCAGAGCGCGCTTTTCCGAGACACTGGTTTGCAGCCAAGCCACGCCCGGGGACGCATGATCGGTCAGACAGAAATTGATTTCCGCCGTCTCGATCAGGTGCACCGGCCGATACAATCCTCCGAAAACGCAGAAGTCGCCGCTCAACGGCGCCAAATCGTGCTCGGGCGCGTTGCTGGCACGCACGGCGAGGACATCGGTTCCGCTCGAGGACAACTCTTTGGTTATTTCAAAACAAAAAGCGCCGAATGCGCCGCGATGTCGGCCGAGCCGTTCGCCGTTCAGGCAAACGTCCGCCACCGACCCCACAGCCTCGAACCGAAGAAAGTAACGTCTGCCGGGCTTAGGGGTCAGGTCCAGGGCGCGACGATACCAGCCCGGGCCGCGATAATAACTCTCGCCTCGCTGGGCTTCTTCCCATCCCCAGTTGTGCGGAAGCCTCACCGGCTGCCAATCGCGGTCGTCAAAACCAGGCCGCTCGGCGCCCGCCGCTTCGCCGAGCTTGAATCGCCAATCCGCATCCAGTCGCTCATCTTCGCGCGCGTGCGCACCGTAAGCGAAGCTTGCCGAGATGAATGCCGCCGAGGTGAAAAGCATAAATGGTTTCATTGAACCGACAGTGCTATAACAGAAATGCCTGCATGGCGCCAACGGGTTTCACTCAGGTGCTCGCCCGGCAGGCGTCGAAACGAGCACTTGAGCGCTCAGACTCAGCGCGGCCTGGCCGCAACCGAAGATGATTCTGAAGAACAGAGTAACCGCCCAAAACGCTGGAGGCGTGAAACCGAAGGGTCATGGCTGCGGCGCCGGGATGAAAATCTTTTGACCGAGGTGCATCTTTTCGGGCTTCAGACCGGGATTGGCTTTCAGAATCTGGTCGATAGTCACCTTGATGTTCTTCTCGCGGTAAGCTTGAACGATGGCCAAGAGCGTGTCGCCTTGCTGGATCACGTACTCGAATCCTTTGTCGTTCGAGGGAGGTGTGCTGCTGTCGCTGATCGAGGGAACCGGTTTGGGCGCGGTGTATGATTTGCCGGGAGTGCCGAGGGCCCTGCCCAGGCCTTCGATTTTCTTGAGGATCAGATCGTTATCCTCCTGTCTCTTCCGGTCTATTTCCTGGAGCTTGCCGGCCAGTTGCTTCAGATCGTCCTGCGAGGCATAACTTGCATTGGGCTTGTTTTGCTGTTCCTGCATTTCCCTGACCTGCCTGGCCAACTCCTCGATCCGCTTGTTCTGTGCCTCTTTGGCGTCCACCAGATCCTGGATTTGCGCGCTCAACTTGTTCAGACGTTCCTCAACCGCGGCATCCTGCGCGGGCGCAATCCCCGGCGCTGCGAACAGGGTGACGGCCAGAAAAAAAGCAAACCTTTTCATGCGGCGACCTTAAGTAGTCGGCCGTCCTAATTCAAGATGCAAAATGGAGGGCACCGCTTCGCCGGTGCTTTTTCTGATCCACGCTGTCTGCCGATGGGGAAGCGACAAAACGCTCCCCTCCAGTTCACATTTTGCGCTTTGAACTTTCGTTCCGGGATGATTGAGTCAGAGCGTGATCGGGACGATTTTGAACGTATCCGGCATCGTCATCGGCGGCATCGCCGGGCTGGCGAAGAGAACGCCGCTCTCGGCCGCCAACCAGAATTTCCTGAAGGTCGCTCTTGGGGCGTTGACCGCCTTTTACGGCCTGCGCCTCACCTGGATCAGCCTGGAGGGGCCCTTCCCGCAAATCATGAAACAGCTTGGAATTGTGCTGCTGGCCCTTTTCGCGGGCAAAATCACGGGCCGGCTGCTGCATCTGCAAAAGGCGTCGAACCGGCTGGGCCGGTTTGCGCGGGAACGGACCTCCGCCGCGAAAGCGGATGACCCGGGCCGATTTCACGAGGGGTTCCTGGTTTGCACCGCGCTCTTTTGCGCCGCGCCCCTGGGCATCCTCGGCGCCGTCCACGACGGGTTGTCGCGTTACTTTTCGCCGCTGGCGGTCAAAGGCGCCATGGACGGCCTGGCCACGATGGGATTCGTTTCGATGTTCGGGTGGGGAGTTGTGCTTTCGGCCGTGCCCGTGCTGGTCTTTCAAGGCACATTGACCCTGATATGCGCGCGATTTCTTGAGCCCTGGTTGCAGGATCACCGTTTGATTGAACCGGTCAACGCCACGGGCGGGCTGCTGATTTTCTGCGTGGCGTTGATCATTTTTGAGGTCAAAAGAATCGAAGTGACGGATTATCTGCCGAGTCTCTGTCTTGCGCCGTTGCTCGCCTGGTGGCTTGGATGAATTGTCAGGTTCGTGTCGGCGCAGGCGCCGGCCCGCGGCGTAATGGGACAGGACGCGCAGCCCGGGTTGTGGCAATCACTGCGGCCGGGTGAGTACCTGTTTGAGCTGGCGTGATGTTGCCATCCGCCTCCGATTCATCCATTTTGCCGGCCATCAGGTGCATGAGTTCACCGATTGCCGCCCGCAAAGCATCCGCTTGAGAATGAAGTTCCACCGCCGCGCTGGCGCTTTGTTCGGCATTGGCAGCGTTGGTCTGGGTGACGGCGTCCACTTCCCGCACGGCCGTGTTGACCTGGTTGATTCCCTGGCTTTGCTCCTTTGAAGCGGCTGCAATCCTGGCCATCAATTCATCGACGGTGCGCACTTTTTCCATGATTTCCTGGAAGCTTCGGGCAACCTCGGCGCTGATTCGCACACCGTTCTGACTTTTCCGAATGGAGTCCTCGATCTTATCGGCCGTTTCCTTCGCGGCCTGGGCGCTGCGCTGCGCCAGACTGCGAACCTCATCGGCCACGACGGCAAAACCCATGCCGGCCTCGCCGGCGCGCGCCGCTTCCACCGCCGCGTTCAGCGCCAGCAAATTGGTCTGGAAGGCGATTTCATCAATCGTTTTGATGATCTTGGCGATGTTGCTGCTCGCGCTTTGAATGTCATTCATGGCCTGGGTCATCTGCGTCATCCCGGTGGAGCCGGATTCGGCGGCCGAACGGGCCTGATTGGCCAGATCATTGGCAGTCTGCGCGCTTTCCGCATTGTTCTTGATTATGGCCGAGAGTTCCTCCAGCGAAGCACTCGTCTCCTCCAGGGACGCTGCCTGCTCGCTGGAACCTTCTGCGAGCGACTGGCTGCTGTGGGTCAAATGATCGGAAGTGACACGAAGCTGGTCCGAGGTTCCGGTCAGGTGTTCCAGGACGCGGACGAGGGGGGCGGCGATCTGGTAACGCACAACGAACACGGCCAACGTTCCGAAGACCGCCGCAATGACCAGGGCGGTGGCGACGCCGTTGACGATCTGGCTCCGTTTCATGCCCGCCAGGGACGTGGCCCATTGTTGCTGGCTTTGGGTCAGCGATTCCGTGGAAAACCGGCAGAACAACACACCGCCGGCCTCGCCGGGCTTCCAACTCACATGGCAACGCAAACAATCGGCCTGCACCCTCTGTGGCTGGTAGATTTCAAAGGCATCATTGCTGCGGCGTGTGACGCTCTGAAGGTCGGTCAACAGCCGGTTGCGCAGCTCCGCCGGCAGCGTCTGGTTCAGGAATGCCGTGTCCGAGGAATGGGTCACCACGCCCTCACGGCTGAACAGCGAAAACTCCAGCAATCCCCGAATGCGCTTTTGATCCCTCAACAACCTGATGAACTTCTCCATCTCGCCGCGTTCAAGCGAACCTTTGACGGCATTTTCGGTTGTCAGGAAGACATTCTCCGCGTTCTTTTGTTCGCGCTCTTCCAGCAGAGCGAGATTCTGCGAGGACAACTTTCGGAGTGCGGCGGTATTGCGATACAACTCCAGGGTCAGCGAGGCGGCGAACATGACCACAATCCCGCCAATCAACCAGAGAATGGGTTTAAAATGCAGTTTCATATATCATCCAGCCGGTGTTGATCTTCGATTACGCTTCCTTGTCCCCTGCCGCCCGGGCCTTGGTGAGAAACGGGAATCCTGCCTTGGCTGCAAACTCCTGTTCTCCGCATCCGATACAGGGCGCACCGGCCCGGATGCAGGAGCTCGTGCCGCCATTCCACGGTCTGATGTTGCAGTCCGTTTTGGTGATCGGTCCCAGGCAGCCGAGCTTGAACAAACAGCCTTCCTCGCCAAAAGTGCGTGCGAATCGCTCGCGCTCATAATCGGCGAAGCGCGGACACTGATCGTGCATCGACTTCGAAAAATAGGCCTTCGGCCGACCCAGAGCGTCCAGAGGCGGAATCCCGAATTTGAGCAGGTGGACGACGGTGCCGATCAACCAATCGGGATGGCACGGGCAGCCGGGAACCAGGATGGTCGCCACATGAATGCCCTGGCTCCTGAGGTAAGCGGGCGCCCCGACGGCCCCCGTGGGATTGTTCTCGGCCGCCGGAATGCCGCCAAAAGCCGCGCACGTGCCCACCGCGAGAACGGCTTTGGCGTTCCGGGCCGCCCGCGCCAGTTGATTGCCAAAAGGTTCTTCGCCAAACATGCAGGCTCGCGGCATTCCTGCCGGCACGGCCCCTTCGACGATCAGCACATAACCGCCCTGCGCGATGATCTTGTTGACGGTCTCCACCGCCTGATGGCCCGTCGCGCTGGACAGGGTCTGGTGAAACCCCAGGTTGATGTACTTGGTCAGAAGTTTGTATGGCGTCAGCGACTCGGCGTCCAGGAGGGAAACCGAGCAGCCGGAACAACACTGGCCCTGAAGCCACAACACGGGAGCGGAACCCTGGGCGAGGTCTTCAAGCGCCTCGGCAATGCGCGGGATCGCACACGCACTCATCCCCATGAGCGCGCTGAGTCGGGCGCTGAGTTGAAGGAACGAACGGCGACTTAATGCATTCATACGAAAGGGTCCTGGAATTAGTGCACCGCACAGGCGAGGCACGGGTCGAAGGAACGAACCACACGCGCGACCTCGATCGGGTTCTCGGCGTCCGCCACCGGTGTGCCCACCAGGGCTTGCTCCACCGGGCCGGGATTGCTGCGGTCGTCCCGCGGGGAACAATTCCAGGTGGTGGGAACCACACATTGATAGTTGCTGATTTTCTGTCCGCGAATGGTGATCCAATGACCCAGCGCCCCGCGGGCCGCCTCGGTCAAACCGTAGCCGCTGGCAGAATCGGGGATGGTAAAGTCCGAAAAGGCGGGAGCGTCGGGAACCAGTTGATCCAGCCATTGCATGCAGCGGTCCGCCACGAGCTTGCATTCCAGCGCCCGGGCGGCATGTCGGCCCATGATGGACACCAGGTCTTTGGGTTCGCGCCCCAGGGTCTTCAGCAACCCATCCACCGCGCTCTTCAAAGCGGCGTTGCGCCCATCGGTGTAGCCCACCAACACCCGCGCCAACGAGCCAACTTCCATCGGCTCACCCTGATAGCGCGGCGCCTTCAACCAGGAATAGGCCCCGGGTTTGTCCGGAGCGGCAACCGTTTCTCCGTCAAACGGTTTCCGTCCCGAGGCGGACGAGAACAGAGATTGGCCGACGTCTTCGGTGATTGCTTCGGGATCGACCTTCTGCAAGCTGCCGCCCAACAAGACCCCCGCCGGAAACAGTTTGGCATTCCCATCCGCTGATTCAGGAAACACACCGTACGCCAGGAAGTTCCCGCAGCCCCGGCCCAAAGTGAAATATTCCGGAAAAGCGCCGGCGACGGCGACGACGTCCGGAAGGTAAGACTGGTTGATGAACACCTGCAGGTCCTCGAGCTGGGTCCTGTACTTGGTCATTTGCAGATCGGTGACCTTGTCGGTCACGCCGCCCGGGACCAGGGTGGCCGCGTGAGGCAACTTGCCGGCAAAGTTCGCGCCCATCTTGTGCGCGTTCGCCCGCATCTCCAAAGCGTCCAGGTAATGTCGGAGCACGCCGAAATTGGTCTCCTGATCCTGCAGGTACTTCGCGCTGTATCTGGGCAGGAACGGGGCCGCCGGATAAACCAACCGCGAGGACAACTGCGACTTGACCCAGGCCTGGAGTTCCAACAAACCGCGGTCCCTGCCCTGGTAACCGGTAATCATGGCCACATCCACAAAATCCAATCCCGACAAGAGATAAAAGTGGGATATGTGGGACATGATGAAATTCGCGCCCTGGATCAGATTCCTCACGATCCGGCCGTTGTCCGGAGGCGCCACCTTATACGCCATATCCTGGGCCAGCACGGAAGCCACCCCGTGCTCCACCGGGCAGACTCCGCAAATCCGTTGGGTGATGTGCTGCGCATCCAATGGATCGCGCCCGCGCAGAATGACTTCAAAACCGCGAAACATCTCCCCGGCGACATAAGCCCTGGCAACCCGACCGGCTTCGATATCGACTTTCACGCCGAGATGTCCCTCGATGCGTGTGACGGGGCTAAGAGTAATTGTATTGCTCATAATTCGGATTCCAAATCAGACCAGACTGACCCAAGTCATTGAAACACGGCTGGCTAAAAGCACTTCAAAGCAAACACTTTGCCAAAGACACCAACGCCAGGCAGCACGGCGCCCAAACACAGCAGGATATCGGCGCAACCCAGGAAATATTAAACTTTACAATTCACTTAATTGATAAAGTAAATAATGCTAATTTAAAAAGAGTGCCGATGATCCCTGTAGGCTTTTCTGGAGAGCCGAAGCCTCCAAGTGTGGACGCGTGTTGGGACCGCGAACCGATGCGGACAAAATCGCGTTGCATCTGCAACATAGTTCTGTCCGTTTGCGCCCCTCGGTTCACGCAGAGGCGCTGGCTTGGCTCAGGAAGACCGGTCTACTTTGAAACAGCGTTGCTCCTGGCCAGTCGATGCTGTTCGACCAGGTAAGTGGCCCATGCTTCCAGGCCCTGGCCGGTGCGCGCCGAAACCTCAAAAATCCGGGCGTGATGGCTGATGCGGTGGAGGTTCGCCAGGGTCTTCTCCCGGTCAAATTCACAAGCCGCGGCCAGGTCCATCTTGTTGACAATCACCGCCTGCGCGGAGTGGAACACAGGCGGGTATTTCAACGGTTTGTCTTCGCCTTCGGTGACCGACAGCAGCACTACGCGCAGATCTTCTCCCAAGTCGTACGTCGCCGGACAGACCAGGTTGCCCACGTTTTCGATGATGAGCAGATCCAATGAATCCAAGGCAAGCTGGCTGGCCGCCCGCGCCACCATCTCCGCCTCCAGGTGACAAACGGTGCCGGTGGTGATCTGCACCACCGGAACTCCCGAAGAGCGCAACCGGGCGGCGTCGTTGTCCGTGGCCAGATCGCCCACAATCACTCCTGTCCGCAACCGGGCGCCGAGGACGGCGGCAGTCTTCTGAATGAACGTGGTCTTGCCCGAACCCGGCGAAGACACCACATTCAACACCAGCAATCCTTTGGCCTTGAAATATCCGCGGTTACGCTCCGCCAAGCGGTCGTTTTTCTGCAGGACTGCTTGATGCACGGCAATGGTATGGGCGTCGCCTCGTCCCGGGTCAACGCCGTGACCGTGCGTGTGGGATTCTTCATGGGAATGGCCGGTCGGACTTTCAGCGCCTGAACCCTGAACGGATTCCGGTGAAATCTCGGAGCCGGGTCTTCCGTTTATGTCGACCTCGCCCACGATGCCGCAGCCGCATTCTTTGCACATAACTTCTATGAGGCCTCCAGAGAGGCCAGTTCCAGTTCAAGCCCGTGCCGCAATTGCGCGTTGAATTGATGGCATTGCGGACATTCGTAAACCATCTCGCCGGAAGAAAACTCAATCTGACAATTGGAACACCAACAGGTCACCGGGACCACTTGCACCTTCAGATCCGCCTTCTCTGCGATGGTGCCTTCGCGGACGACCTCGAAAGCAAACATCAACGCTTCTGGAACTATACCGGTCATCACGCCGACGCGCAATTGCAGTTGATGAATCCGCGTGGCGCCGGATGCCTGGGCCGCGGTCACGGCCAGCTCCAGCGCGCTTTGAGCGATGCTGATTTCGTGCATGAACGGATCGGCAGCGCTTTGCTGAGCGGACACACCCGCTGCCAGCACTGCCGGATAAAGAACCTAAATCCACCCCGGGAAGTGTCAAGGCGCGATGCCCCTCTGCCTGGAACACCATGCGCGGAGGTCCGTTCATGGCAAGGAGATCGCCGCTGAACTCGCCTGTTCGCCGGCATGGCTGAAATCTGTCGGCGCGTGTGAGCCCCAGAGTGGAAATCGGTTTTGACTATGCCCGGGTTCCTCGACTCATAAGTGAATTCAGGAACAAGCCGCAACCACGATGCGGGCTTGAGTCATGGACCTGCTTTCGCAGCAAAAACGATCGTCCTCCCGCTCCCCGCCATCTGCCATCAACCCCCGTACTTTACGGAGCAGCCATAGGGTTTGGTTTGGGAAAGCGCGACCTTTTCTCCGGCCAGAAGCTGGCTCACCGCGGTGCGCACGTAGTTGTGGGCCGTGCGTGGATCCCCGCCGGGCGAAGGGCGATCGTCAATCGCACCGTCGTAAACAAGAATCCCGTCTTTATCCACGACAAACATGTGCGGTGTGGTTCGCATTCCATAAGCTTTGCCGACCTCCCCCGAGCTGTCATCGAGCCAGGCGGTGATGGTCATCTTCTCGTCAACCTCCTCCTTCCGGGCCTGCTCCGGTGTCCGGTGGCTCGAGTTGCGCGGATTCACGGAATCCACCAGCAGCCACACGACACCCTTGGCCGCCAGATCCCGCTGCAATTCCTGCATGGCGCCGGTCCGGTAGTGGTTATGACAAAACGGGCAGTCCTGGTTGTAGGACTCCAGCACCACGATTCTGCCTTTATAATCGCTGAGGCGAACCGTTTTGCCGTTGATGTCCGTCGCGGTGAAATCGGGCGCCGCGTTGCCTACTGCGGCAGCCGCCAGGGCGGCGCTCGCCATTCCGATCAACGCCAGAGACGCAATGATACACTTCATAGTTTTCCTTTCATGATACCGGCTTACTTATACCATAAGAGTAGTCGAACCGCAAATTGTTCAAAGAAAAATCGGGGTGCGGTTTGGTCGTGCCGCTGCGTTGGGGCACCGGCAGCTTGCTATCCTTGAGAATCGGCCGGGAAAAATCACTTGGCCGCCCGGGTCAGTGCATTCAGAACGATACCCGGGGTGAGCAATTCGGGGAGCACGATCGGCGGCGCGCCGGCTTTCCCGGGGTACACTAATACCAGCGGCACGCCGGCCCGGCCATAACGGTTTAATTCCCGCGTGATATCGTCCGGAAGGCGCGTGTAATCACCCAGGAACGCGACGGCGCCAATTTGTTTCAACTTTGATCGGACGGACGGTATTTCAATCGCGATTCGTTTGTTGGCCTGGCAGGTCAGGCACCAATCCGCCGTGAAATCCACCAGCACCGGTTGCCCTTCCTCCTGCGCGTGGGCGACTGCTCGCGGGCTCCAGGGCTGCCAGTCAACGCCTTCCGGGCTTTCTTTAAGCGAACCGCCGTTTGCGGCTGCCTTGACCGGCTCGCGCCAGTTCAACTGGCTCTCAATCGCATAGGCATAACCACCAATCAGCAGAGCCAGCATCGCCGCGGCTGCCAGCCCGCGACGCGCTTTGCCCCGCTGAACGAACTCGCCGTAGATCCACGCGGCGAGTGCAACCACCACCAGAAAAATGCCGAGCCACCAGACGCGTTTGCCGTAGTAAATCGAAGTCAGACTGGACAGCCAGATCGCGGTCGCCAGCATCGGAAACCCCATGGCGACCTTGAATTTCTCCATCCAGGAACCAGGTTTCGGCAAAAACTTCAACCAGGCGGGCTGCCAGCTCAGCACGACGTAAGGCAACGCCAGACCAATGCCCACGGTGACAAACATCAAAACGATCGTGGGCGCTTGCTGAGAGAAGGCGAAGCCGAGCGCCAGGCCCAGAAAGGGACCCGTGCAGGGTGTCGCCAACACCGTCGCCAGGACGCCGTTGAAAAACGCGCCCGCATCGCCCTGCTTCGTTGCGAGCGCGCCGGCCGCTCCCATTACCCGTGCGCCCACATTCACTTCGAACAAACCGAACAGATTCAGCGCAACCAGAGTGACCAGGACGGTGAGCCCGACGATGAACTGCGGATGGGCGAATTGCATCCCCCACCCCGCCCTGTGCCCGGCCGCTTTGACCCCGATCACCACCCCGGCCAGCACAAGAAATGAAACCAGCACGCCCAGCGCGTAGAGAAGGCCAAGCCGGCGGACGTGGCGCGGATCGTTTCGAGCTTCTCCCACGAACCCCAGGATTTTGAGGGCGATCACCGGCAGAACGCACGGCATGACATTCAGAATGAGCCCGCCGACAAACGCGTAGAGCAGCATCTTCCAGAGCGGCTGTGAAAGCGGCCTCGAACCGGTGGAGATTTCGACGCGCGGATCTGCGATTGGGAAAATTTGTTCCGACTGGATCGGCAATGTCACAGCATAAGCGGTTAGCTCCTTGCCCGACTTCTGGATCAGCAGTCCGGAGAGTTCCCTGGGCCAATCGCCCTCAAACTTCTTCACCTGCTTGCTTAAACGAATTCTTCCGGCGTCCGCAGGAAGCCGTTCCGTTGCGCCCTGCACTTCGAATTGGGCGCTGCCCTGCGGATAAAAATCGGCCTCGCTCGCGGCGGCCCGTGAACTCCATTCCAGAATCAGCGGGCGCAAATCCCCTGTCGCCACCCGCTCCCACCACCCATGGGCGGAAAGATTCCCGCCCGGCAGCGGCAATTTCTTTTGCCAACACGCGATCAAATCCGCGTTGGCCGAGGGTTTGGTTCCAGGCGCGATGTCCAGGGTGGCGCTGATGTCGGCCTTGCCCGGAACGCATAGCTCCTTGCATTCGAGCCAGGAAACCCTGGCTTTCAATTCCCTCGGTCCGGGCTCAAGGCTGGAGGCCAGCTTCAATGGCACGAGCAAAACGACGTCCTTGCTGTAAATGTAAGTCGTGAGATCGTCCGGGGGGAGCTTTTCAGGCACGGGCCACTGGATGTCACCCGCGGTGATGCCGGCGGGCAGATCCCATTTGATGCTGGTCGGAATGCCGGAGGCGCCGGAGTTCGTCCAATACGTGTGCCACCCCGGCTCCATATGCAGATGAATGCCCGCCACCACCGTAGCCCCCGGTGGCGCGGCGTCGTCAGCCAGCAACAGCCGCGCCTGCGTATGGGCGGCCTGGACGGACACGGCCGTCAGGCTGAACACAATGGCGCTGGAAAGACTGAACCAGGATCTCACATGGATATAGATGCACTAATCCAGTCGTTTGACCTCCATGCCCAGCAGCGACACATCATCGCTGAAGTCGGTTCCGCCACAGAATTGTCGGATTTCATCCATGACTTGCCGGACAAGGTCAACCGCGGGCAGTCGAACGTGCCGGCGAACTGCTGCCGCCAGCCGCTCGGCGGTAAAGCACTCCTGAGCCGCGCCCTCGGCTTCTATCAGGCCATCGGTGAACAGGAGGATCAGGTCGCCGGCCGCCAGCGGGCGTCGGCGGGTCGGAAAGACCGCTTCCTGGAACAGTCCCAGTGCGGGCCCCTTCTTTTCGGCGCCGGCGTTCAGAGGGCCCACGCTGCCCTGATTTCGGCGCACATGCAGCGCATCCGGGTGGGCCGCGCTGGCGTAGCGCATCTCGCGACTGGCCAGGTCGGCAACCAGGTAAAACGCGGTCGCAAACATGGTCGTGCCCGTCTGTCGGAAAAGGCCCGCCAAACCGCGGTTGATCTGAGTCAGGAATTCCCCGGGCTCACTCGCCGTCTGGCCCAGGTCCTCCACCAGCGCGCGCATCATGGCGGTCACCAGCGCCGCCCGCACGTCGTGTCCCATGACATCGCAAATGAACATGCCCACGGCCGTGTCGGAAAGCTCGATCACGTCGAAAAAATCGCCGCTGACCATTCCAGTTGGCGAATAAAAGCTGAAAAACTCGAGGGAGCTGCCGTTGCCGCCGTTGGCCGGGAGCCTGGGAAATTGCTGGGGCAACATGGCCAACTGCAGTTCGCGGGCCATCTTCAGCTCCTCCTCCATCTGCTGATTCTTTTGCCGCAACTGCCGCGTTCGCTCCGCCAGCACCAGTTCTGCTTCTTTCCGCGACGTGATGTCGCGCGAGATGCCAAAGGTGCCGAGGATTCTGCCCGTGGCATCGCGGAGCGGCATCTTGGTGGTGGATACCCACGAAATGGAGCCGTCGGCCCAGGTCTCCATTTCCTCGATGCCAACCAGCGGCAAACCGCTGCTCATGATCCGCTGTTCGTCCGCCAACGCCTGTTGCGCGTGCGCCTTGGTGAAAAAGTCTGCATCCGTTTTGCCGATCGCCATCCCCGGGTCGGCCAGGCTGAAACGTTTGGCGTGAGCCCGGCTGATGCGCAAAAACCGGCTTTCGAGGTCTTTGAAATAAATCGCGTCCGGCGCCTTGCTCATCAGGATGTCGAGCAGGTGCTGGTCGCGGCGCGCCGCCTCGCTTGCCCGGTGGCGTTCAATCGCTCTTCTTATCGCGCTGACCAGGCGCAGTTTGTCCGGTTCGGTGATCAGGAAATAGTCCTGGGTTCCCAGACGCAGCGTCGCGAGCGCCAATTCTTCGTCCTGCGCCCGGGCCAACACGATGATCGGCACATGCGGCGCCAGCGTGCGGGCGCTGGCCATGACCTCCAGACCCGATCCATCCGAGATGGCGAAGTTGAACAGGGCAAGATCGAAATGTTTCCGGCCGAGCAACTCCAGGCCCTCACGAAACTGCTCCACTTGTTCCAGCTCGAAGGCATGATCGTGAAGCCAGCGCACGTCCCAAGAAGCCCCGAACACCAGAATACGCTGAGAGGCTGTGGCCATGATTCTTGATCGCCATTTTACGCGAACGGGTCGGCTTGTCCAGCATCGGCCGGCGAATTTGCGATTTACAATATACGATTTACGAGTTCCGGGTAAATCCACCCGCAGTGAATAAATCGTAAAGGGCAAATGTCACTCTCTCCCCGCGAGGCACGAGCGGGGAGAGAGCCGGAGAGAGGGGTTCGTAAAGATCATCACGGCCCTCCTCTCCCCGCCCCTTTGCTTCATCCCGCCGCGGCGGGACGGAGGAGAGGAAGTTGATCACCGGATCGCCCATCCGGCTCGGACTGCAAAAGGCTTTCCTCGTTCAGAAAAGCGAGTATGCTCGCCCAGGAGTGGGATTGATAAATCAGAGAATTCAGGTTTGCCAAATCCCGCAGATGATTTAGAGCTATGGCTGGCCGCCGTTCATTCAAGACCGACGAGAGCTTTCTCGAAAAACTCGCCATTGGGGCTATTGGTGCGCGCGCCGTGTTCAACAACCTTCAGCGACAGGGACACAAGCCCATCGAGTTAGAGCGTGGCTCGATGGACTATAAGATTTGGAAGAACATCAAGATCAAACGGCTTCGCGTTCCCGACCTTCTCTGCCTCAATTGTGGCACCCGCGTTGAAGCTCGCGCCAAGACCCAACTTGAAATCAGCATGTCGCACTCGCTCTCGGACCCGGAACGCGGCTGGGACAAGGGGCTGACTGACCGCGATGTTGTGGCGCTGTCCGTTTGCTCAAAGACCGGCGAGCGTCCAATTGATTGGAAAGCCGACGCGCTGATTCAATTCGTCTCCGCCGGAGCTCTGCGCAAGGCTTTCGCCGAAAATCAGGTCGTCACGGAGAAGCCCAAAGGAGCCGGCGAGGGGTTCGAACTCCGCGTGACCTGGCCTAGCGCCGTGTCCAGCAGTGACGGCGTCGTCAGTGCGCTCTCTGCCGAACGGCTCCAGTTCAAACGCGAACCCGACCAGCGGACCATTTCCCTCGCGGTCAGCAAGAAGGGCATCGCCCTCAAGCCTCTCGTCACGGTCGGCGAAAAGATTCGAGCGGGCCAAATCATCGCCTCAGTCGTCCCCGTTACTTCTGCTCTGCCTTGCTCTGGCTCATCCGCGCGTTCGAGCTTCCTCGAAATGCTTACGTCTCCAGCGGTGGCTGACCGCTACACCGCAGCCAAAGCTTTGTCCCATTTCCACGACTCCGCCGTGTCGGCCGCCTTAACTCAACGGTCGACGGACGACCGCGAGCACATTTATGTTCGCCTTGAAGCCGCCGCCGGACTGGCGCGGGCTGGCGACGCTGCCGGCATGACCTTCATCCAGCAAACACTTCAAGACCAGTATCTGGAGCATCGTTTGGAGGCCGTCATCATCCTCGGCGAAATCCCGAACGACAACTCGCGCAATGCGCTGACGACCGTCCTGCTCGACCAAGCGCAGCATCCGGAGATTCGCGCCGGAGCCGCGTGGGCTTTGGGGGAATTGCAGCAGCCCTCCAGCGTTGACGCGTTGATCCAGGTCTTCTTGGAACTGGCCGAGCCAATTCGCGTCGAAGCTGCCAGAGCCTTGAGGAAGATTGCCGCCTCCACCGGAGCCAATGTCGCCGCCAAGCTTCCCGCCGCACAGGACGACCAGCGCGCCGGCATCGCGTGGGCCGTGAGCCGGTCAGGCCGCGTCCGGGTCGAGGAACTCCTCCCACTGCTGGTGGACGACGACGCCCGCCGCTGGGTCGCCTACATCCTCGGCACGCAGGACCAGCAAGCCTGCATCACCCAGATTGAGCAACTACGCCGCCGCGACCCCGAGGTTTACTTCGCCGTCACCGTCCTCTGGAAGATCTTGGCGAGTTGGGTTTACGACCTGGAGGAATACTGACATGCCGCCCGCGCTTCCCAAACCACTTTACACAACCCAGTGGGGCCAGGCATATGTCGGCGATTCGCTCGACCTTCTGCCCCGCCTGCCCGCCGACTCTGTTGACCTCGTCATCACCTCGCCGCCGTTCGCCCTTCAGCGCAAGAAGGAATACGGCAACGAGACCGAAGACGCGCACGTGGACTGGCTGCTCCAGTTCGCCGAACCCGTGAAGCGCGTCCTCAAGCCCACCGGCAGCTTCGTGCTCGACCTCGGCGGCGCCTACCAAAGCGGCCGCCCAGTGCGCTCGCTCTACAACTTCCGCGTCATGCTCCGCCTGTGCGACGAACGCGGTTTCCGGCTGGCCGAGGAATTCTTCTGGCACAACCCCGCCAAACTGCCGTCGCCCATCGAGTGGGTGAACAAGCGCAAAATCCGTGCGAAAGACTCAGTGAACACCGTTTGGTGGCTCGCGAAAACCGATTCCCCGAAAGCTGATGTCCGCCGCGTGCTCGCCCCATACTCCAACCGGATGAAGAAACTGCTAGAAGATGCCGAAAGCTTCTACCGGCCAAAAAAGCGGCCCTCCGGCCACGACATCAGCCACCGCTTCGCGGACGATAATGGCGGCGCCATTCCGTCGAACCTGCTGCAAATCCCGAACACTGAGAGCAACTCGCCCTACCAGCGCCACTGCGCCACCGTGGGCGTGAAGCCTCATCCGGCGCGTTTCCCGGAAAAGCTGCCGACGTTCTTCATCGAATTCCTCACCGACCCCGGCGACACCGTGCTGGACATCTTCGCAGGCTCGAACACCACCGGCAGCGCGGCGGAAAAGCTTGACCGGCGCTGGATTGCTTTCGAGAAAGAGCGTACCTACCTGGCCGCGTCCGCGTTCCGCTTCGTGGACGAACTGCCTGCCGAAGAACTCGCCACGCTCTGGAGCCGATTGCGCTCGGGCGACTCGCCGGTGGAGATGAATCGGCGGCAGCGAGAACTGGTGCTGACGGAGGAGTCGGCGCCCTACGCGACCAAGAAGAAGCGGGGAATGCCGAAAGCAAGATGAAAGCCGAACAGCCATCTGTCTCGTTGGAGAGAATCAAGGCCGCCATCGCACATCGGGACATTGACTTCATTCTCACTGCCTTCTTCAGCGGCAGGCCACCGAAGCTCAATGAGGCCTTTCGTCTCGAATCGGAGTGCTGGGACTTCAAGTCGGGATGTCCCGGACATGGAGAGCAAGCCGCATGGGCTGGAATCGCGGCCGATGTCTTGGCGTTTTACAACACGCACGGCGGGATTCTCTTCTTCGGCATCGCCAATAACGCATATTCCTTCTGCGGTACGAAGACAGCGTTCGACAGCAAGCTCTTCAATGACAAAATCCGCCGGTATTGCGGCGACAAGTTCTTCGTCCATTACTGCAAGCCTTTTCTTGAGGCTTCGGGGCGGTAACTCCCCCACGGTTACGAGAATGGTAATCGGCTCTTGGACGTTGCCTTGAAAGAAGTCGGTATCGGTGAACGGCAGTGTATTCCGCGGGGCCAGTGCGCACTCGATGGCATCCAGAATTGTTGTCTTGGTCGAGTCGCCTGGCCCAACCAGGCACAGGACGTTGCCCTCAAGATGCCAGTCAAGGCTCTTGATTCCGCGAAAGTTGCTAACTCTGAGGTGTCGGATCTGCATACGAGTCCCCGGTTTGCCGCCACGAGTTCTATCGCTTCAAAACTCAAAAGGCGAGGCTTTCTCTCACTTCATTCTTTTCAGCCGCTCTGCGCACGAGAGAAGTCCCGGCCCCGTTCCTACGACGCTCTTCCTCGACAGGAGTGTGTTGCTCCACAGACAAAGCCATTGCCGATGAAACGAATTGGATTGAGTGCCGCGTCGTTGTGCGACGTTATCTGCGGGCGCCCGGTGGCAGGCGCGGACTTGGAAGCTCCTGCTGAATGTTTTGAGGCCGCGCCGCACGGCTGGAATCACTTCGGCGGACAGGAATTTCCGGGCGCCATGAGTCCCCTGTGTCCGGCTTCATGCAAACACCAGCTTCGTTGTCGTCGCCTTCTCATCCCACCCGCGTGTCGGTTCGCTCGTGACGGAGCCGATGTCCTTGATCGAAATCTGGCGGCCGCGGGTCTTCGGCCCCTTCACCTCGATCTCCGCCGGATCGCACGTCTGTTGGCTAACCTTCTGGTGCGGCGCCGGTTTGTACCGGATGTAGAGAATCTTCGGCGTATCGGGCGCGAAAAACAGGATGCGCGATTTCTCAGGAATGCAGGAGTAAGCCTTGTTCAGAATAGTTCCGCCGAAGGTGAAGCGCTTGAGGTAACTGGCCTGGCGATTGGTGTAGGCGCACGTGAACACACGCTCGCGCTCGGGCAGCCCGCAGTAGAACAGTTCCGGCCCCACAAACATCTTCTCGGGCAGTTCGGTCACTTTGTAGGCGCCGTCCTTGAACACGAGCAGGATCTTGTCGAATTTGGTGCATTCGACCTTGAATTCTTCGCCGTTCACTTTGTAGCCCACATAACCGCTTTCGCGATCGTAGGCCACCTTGAACGCCTTGAAAGCCACTTCCTTCGCGTCGATCTCGTCGTGCCGGCTCGATTTGGTGCTCAGGCGCGGGTATTGCGGGCCGTACCTTTCCAGCAACGCTTCCAGGTGCGCGATGGCGTACCGGGTCAGATGCTTCAGGTTCTTGCGCGTCAGTTCCAGATCGGCTTTCACCCGGCCGGTCTCTTCACGATGTTGGTTGATGTCGAAAAGCGAAATGCGCCGGATGCGAATGGCCAGCAGTTTTTCCACGTCGGTATCGCTGAGCTCGCGATGCATCTGCCGGCGGAAAGGCTTGAAGCCGGAATACACCGCTGCCGACACGGCTTCGTTGGTTTTGCATTTCTCGATCCCTTTGTAGATCCGTTCTTCGATGAAAATCCGTTCCAGCGTGCGGAAATGGAGTTCGTCTTCAAGCTGCTTTTGCCTCAACTCCAGTTCGCGCTTGAGCAGCTTCACCAGTTGATCGGTGTTCTCGCGCAGCACCTCGCTGACCGTCATCTCGACCGGGCGACTGTCGCGGATGACCACGATGCGGCTGGCGACGGTCGCTTCGCAATCCGTGAAGGCGTACAGCGCATCCACCAACTTCCCGGCCTCCACCCCGGGCGGACACTTGACCTCAATCTCGACTTCCTCGGACGTGAAATCGTTGATCGATTTCACCTTGAGCTTGCCTTTTTGCGCGGCGTCCTCGATGGAAGCGATCAGGGAATCGGTTGTGGTGCTCGGCGGGAGCTCCCGGATGACAACCGTGGACTCGTCTTTGACCTTGATTTTGGCGCGGACTTTGACGCTGCCTTTGCCGTCCTGGTAATCCCGCGCGTCCATGAGCCCGCCCGTCGGGAAGTCCGGCAGGCACTTGAAGGGTTGCTTCTTGAGAATGGCAATTTGCGCCTGAAGCAGTTCGGGAAAATTGTGCGGCAGAATCCGCGCCGACAAGCCCACCGCAATCCCTTCCGTGCCCAGCATCAGCACCAGCGGCAGCTTGCAGGGCAGCGTCACCGGCTCCCGGTTGCGCCCGTCGTAACTCGGGACAAAATCCGTGATTTCGTCGTTGAACAACTCCCGGCGCGCCAGTTCGGTCAGGCGGCATTCGATATAGCGCGGCGCGGCGGCGGGATCGCCAGTGAAAATGTTGCCGAAATTCCCCTGCCCTTCGATGAGATAACGCTTGTTCGCCAGCACCACCAGCGCATCGCCGATGGCGGCGTCGCCGTGCGGGTGGTACTTCATCGTATCGCCGACCACGTTGGCAACTTTGATGAAGCGCCCGTCGTCATTCCGGTGCAACGACCACAGGATGCGCCGTTGCACCGGTTTCAGTCCGTCGGCCAGGTGGGGAATGGCGCGGTCGCGAATGACATACGAGGCGTATTCGAGAAAGCTCGTGTTGACGCGCCGATGAAGCGGCAGCTCGATTTTGCCCGGATGAAACGGCCGGCGCGGATGCGTCAGAATGGCCGGCACCTGCTCGGCGACGATTTGGGTGTGTTCATTGCCCTTGCCGGACGGAGCCTTGGCCTTTACTTTTGAATTGGCTTCTCCGTTGCTTTTCCGGTCGGCCTCGCCGTTGCCCTTTTCTGAGCCGGTCACCTGCAAATCCGGTCGTTCGGCATTACTTTTGCGCCTGTCCGTCATGAGTGTTTTTCAGGTAGTGGGTCAGTTCGGTGGGGCGAGACTCCTGGCGAGCCGCGGCTTCCACGGAATCCCAGGTTCTCGGCTCGCGAGTACGCTCGCCCCACCAACTGCGTGATGAAACTGACCCACTACCGTTTATCACTGTTCGCATCGCGTTCATTCATCCACTGCGAGTCCTAACCCGCATATTTCATACTCTTTCCGCCGGATGCCAGCAAACTCTCATTAACACCCCGCTTCAGCAGGGTGAGCGGGCAGATTCTGGTGCTGCCGCCACGACCTCGCTGACTTCCGGATGAAGCCAGGAATCCGTTGCGCCTCATTGATCACTCCAGCCGTCCGGTTTCACCAATTTCTGCCCTGAGGAAACCGCAAAATCCCTTTGCACCGGGTTCTTCGGCCTCATAAAGTCTCAACCACGCATGCAATTTAAAGGCGCCGAAAAGGCTTCGATTGTGAACGGGGTCGGTTGCCAACTTTTGCGCCTCCCGCTCTGGTTTTGGTTGGTAATGGTGATGGGAGCGGTCATTCGCCTCTATTTGGTTGTTTTTACCGAAGGCACTCGCGATGTGTCCATCTGGCAAGGCCACGCCAACCGAGTGCGCGAAATCGGGCTGATTCGTTATTACCACGAAAATCCGTTGGCGAACCATCCACCTTTCATCAGTGTGACTGAATCCTTTGTGTTGCGTGCGGCAAACGTGACACGAATCCCCTTTCGCATTCTATTGCGAATGCCATTCGCCTTGATTGACGCAGGCACGGTCATGCTGTTGCTCTCTGTCTTGCGGCACAATCCACGGCGGTTGGTTCTGGCGGCAGCTTACTGGCTGCATCCCCTGGCAATGCTGCTCTCTTCGTATCACGGGAACACGGATGATGCGGTGGCATTCTTCATTCTATTATGCGTTTGGCTTTTATCGAAGAAAAACACGATGGGTGGCGCGATTGCCTTGGGGGCGAGCCTATGGATAAAACTTCCCGGGGTGCTGGCCATTCCCGCCCTGTTGCTTTTGGTGGAAGGATGGCGCAAGAAGTTGGTATTTCTTTCTGTGGCAGGGCTCACCGCGATTGCCACATATCTGCCCGCGCTTTTGCAGGATCCGAGAATTGTTTATGCAAACGTCTTCGGTTACCACGGGAAAATACTGAAAACCACAGCAGGCGTGCCCGTGTGGGGGATTAGAGTCTTGTTATCTGCCTATATGCCCCACGAGTGGCCGAAGGAGCATGCCGCCCGGACCGTGTTCCTGCTGAACCATAGCTGGCAGATTGCGATTGTGCTCTTGCTGCTTCTAACCTGGCTGCGGCGGACGCGTTGTTCTCCATCGGAAGTGTGCGCAACCATCGCGGCCGGCTACACCCTGGTGTACGGCTTGACGGATTATTGGGCCTTTCAGTACTTCGCCTGGTCGGTCCCGTTCTGGTTCTTTCTGCCCACATGGTTTCTTGTCTTTACCACCATTCTGGCCGGTGGCTACATCTATTCGCTCTATTGGTTCCTTTGCGGCAACCCTTGGTTGCTGGGAAAGTGGGACTTTGTCGGCCATCCCCATTGGCCGGACATCGTCATTGAGTTCAGAGATCTCGCCATGCTGTTCTTTGCGGTCAGTGCCTGCTGGTTTGTGATTTCCGCAGCCGCTGAGCAAATCAAGCCATGGCTCCTCAGGATCACCTCCCGCGCAACGGGCCCTCAAAAACCCGGCGGGCTGTAAGTGGGACGTTGGATTACTCCTCCACCGGTACGACGAGGTTCTCCATGATGTAATCTTTGCGCTCGGGCGTATTCTTGCCCATGTAAAAGCCCAGAATGCCGGCAGCCTCCGGTTTCGGGGCGTATTCCACCCGGCTCAGGCGCATGTCTTTTCCGATGAATTGCTTGAACTCCACGGGCGAAATCTCGCCAAGACCTTTGAAGCGCGTAATCTCCGGCTTGCCGCCCAACGCCTTCACCGCTTCGTCGCGCTCGGCTTCGGAATAGCAGTAAATCGTCTTCTCCTTGTTGCGCACCCGGAACAGCGGCGTCTCGAGCACGAACAAATGTCCGTCGTGCGCAAGTTGATCGAAAAAGCGGAAGAAATACGTGATCATCAAATTGCGGATATGCAGTCCGTCCACGTCGGCGTCGGTCGCGAGGATCACCTTGTCATAGCGCAGCCCATCGAGGTTGTCCTCGATGTTCAGGCTCTGCATCAGGTTGTACATCTCGTCGTTCCTGTAAACGACGTCGCGCTTGAGGTCCCACACGTTGAGCGGCTTGCCTTTGAGCACGAACACCGCCTGGTTGTTCACGTCCCGGCAACTGGTGATGGAGCCGGCCGCCGACTGGCCTTCACAAATGAAGATCATAGTGCCGCGGCCTTTGTCGCGTTTCTTGTCCAGGTGATTTTTGCAATCCTTGAGCTGCGGGATGCGCAGCGTGATGGCCTTGGCTCGCTCGCGGGCCAATTTCTTCACCTCCTGCAGTTCCTTGCGCAGTTGCCGCGTGTCTTCCGCCTTGCCGACGATTTTTTCGGCGATTTCCTTGTTCCGATTGAAAAAGTGCAGCAACTCCTCGCGCACCTTGTTCACGAGATCCGTGCGGATTTCCGTGTTACCGAGCTTGTTTTTGGTCTGCGACTCGAAGACCGGATCTTTCAGGCGGATGGCCACGGCGCCGACCATGGCTTCGCGCACGTCGTCGCCTTCGTACTTCGCGTTGCTGAATTCGTTGACCGCCTTGAGCAGTCCCTCGCGGAACGCGCTCAGGTGCGTGCCGCCGTCGGTGGTATATTGGCCGTTGACGAAGGAGTAAAACGTCTCGCCGTAGCGGCTGTTGCTGTGCGTGAAGCAGAACTCCAGCAGCTTGCTGGAATAATGCAGCGGCGGATAAAACGGCTCACTGCCGTCCGCTTCCAGATCCTCCATCACCAGATCCATCAAGCCCAGCCGCGATTGGAACACCTTCGGGCTGTCCTCGGTAGGGCGCGTCACTCCGTGCGCGCTGTCGGCAGGTATTCCTCCATCTTCGGCGCGCACGGAGTGACGCGCCCTACCACCCCAACTCAAAATCAGCTTCAGCCCCGCGTTGAGATAACTGTAATGCCGCAGACGGTGCTCGACGTGCTCGGGCCGGAACGCGGTTTGTTCGAAAATATCCGGATCCGGTTCGAACTCGATGTAGGTGCCATCCGGTTCCTTCGGGTTTTTACCGCTCTTTTCTTTCTTGAGCTTCCCTTGTTTGAACGCGGCCTCGACAAACTGGCCGTCACGATGGCTGCGCACGAGGAAAACCTTCGACAACGCATTCACCGCTTTGGTGCCCACGCCGTTCAATCCGACGCTGAACTGAAAAACGTCGTCGTTGTATTTCGCGCCGGTGTTGATCTTCGACACGCAATCCACCACCTTTCCCAGCGGAATACCGCGCCCGTAATCGCGCACGGACACGCGGTTGCCGTCGATGGCGATGTGGACCTCCTTGCCGTGGCCCATGATGTACTCGTCCACGGCGTTATCCACGACTTCCTTCAGCAGCATGTAGCAGCCGTCATCCGGGTGCGAGCCGTTGCCGATCCGTCCGACGTACATGCCGGTGCGCAGCCGGATGTGTTCCAGCGAAGAGAGAGTTTTGATCTTGCTCTCGTCGTAATTGTGCTTCGCGCTTTCAGCCATGCTTCAAGAACCATCAAGATGGTGAAAACGCGCGTCGATGCAAACTGGAAATGGCGGTTGTCAAACCGCCGTTAGCGCGCGTCTATTTCGCATTCCAAGCTTTTGGGTTGACGGAAGTCACGAGAGCGAAGGCCAGGCGTGCATTGTCGGCAGCCAAGTGGCGTTGGAAGTCCCGGATGCTTAATGCACACTTGCCGAAGGGATGGAGTCAGTGAAGGCGTACCTGAAATACCCCTTGTAAATAATGGTGCGCATAGCAGGACTTGAACCTGCACGGGTTGCCCCACTACCACCTCAAAGTAGCGTGTCTGCCAATTCCACCATATGCGCACAGAACCGCAATAATGAAACAGCCTTCCGCCAGCGGCGCAAGGCATTTTACGAAAGACCGCCCTCCGGGAACGGCAATCCTCGACTGGCGGTACGCCGATCATCTCCGGCCGGAATGCAGGCTGGGAGAACGCCGCCTTCTTCAAATGCTCAGCCCGGACTTTCGTCTGCTGGAGTCCTCCCTCCACCGGCATTTCGCCGAGGTGCGCTCGAGCACTGCCCGCTCTCCCGCAGTCAGGCTGTCAATGCCCTCCTTGGAGACTTTCTCCAGGATCGAGTCCACTTCCTGCGAGTCGCGGCCGTGCGACGGCGGTTTGTCGGGCGTGCTCCTGCTGCTCCTCCGCCAGGATGGAAGAAAACCGGAAAACGGCAGAAACATCGGGTTCACCGCCAGATAAATGAACAGCAGCACGGACACTCCCGACACCACTGCGAACAGTGCCGGGTGGGACCGGACCGCCATCGGTTGCAGGGCTGCCGTTGTCCAGAGTCCGACGACGGCGCCGCCCAGGTGGGCATCGTGACCGATGTTGTCTCGTTGGGCCTTTAAAGCGACAAATGAACCGAGCAGGTACAGGATGGCGTACAACCAGCCCGGGATCGCGAGAGGGATGAAAAAAATCATGATGCCACCGCCGGGAAACAAGAGGATAAAACTGTAAACCATCCCGCAAACGCCTCCCGAGGCGCCATAGGCCTGGTATTCATGCTGCCGATGGATCCACAAAGCCAGAAGGTCGCCGCCCACGACGGCAGCGAAGTAGATCAACAAGAACTTTCCGACGCCAAAAAACAATTCGATGTACCTGCCGAACAGGTAGAGGGTGACCATGTTCATCAACAGATGCGGAAAATCCGCATGCAGAAAAGCGGAGGTGACCAGCCGGTAATACTGCTTCTCCGCCAGGATTTCCCGAACGGAAAACAGGAATCGGTCGCGAAAGCGCGGGTCACGAAAACCGATCAGCGAGCTGATGCTCGTCAGGACGATGACTGCAATGGTGCCCACCGCCGTCGCTTCGTTCATGGATGCACTCGGTTCTACTGGCACTGGCAATTCACCGAAGCCGCGCCGTTCGCACGCTCACGCGGACAGCCGGCGCCGTCCGCCCGATCAGAGGCTCGCCGTCACGGCGCCGGGCGGCGCATCCGCCGCCCGGCGAATGGAGCGATTCACCTGGCGGCGGCGGTCACTTCCAACCTGCCTTTGCCGCGGATGTCGCGCGAGGAGCTGCCGACCATGATTTCAAAGGCGCCCGGCTCCGTCACAAAACCGCGCGTCTTTACGTCATAAAACGCCAGTTGATCGGCGGGCAGGGCGAGCGTGACGGTCTTTTTCTCGCCGGGTTTCAGGCTCACGCGCTCGAAACCGCGAAGTTGCTTCGCAGGTTGAGGCACGCTGCTCTTCACCGGATGCACGTAGAGCTGTACGACTTCAGCGCCGGCGCGTTTACCGGTGTTCTTCACTTCGAGACTCACCGTCGCCTGTCCGTCGGCTGGAATGCGTTTGGGTGTCACCGCCACTTTGCCGTACTCGAACTCGGTGTAGCTCAGCCCATGGCCGAAGCAAAACTGCGGTTCTATCTTCTTTTCATCGTAACCGCGATAACCGACAAAGATCCCCTCCGTATAGGGAGTCTTGTGGTCCTCTTGCAGATGGTAATAAGGGCGGGTGGGATTGTCTTCCCAGCGTTTCTCGAATGTCGCGGGCAGTTTTCCGGACGGATTCACTTCGCCAAACAGAATTTCCGCCACGGCCTGGCCACCCGCCTGACCGGAATACCATGCTTCCAGCACGGCGGGCACCTTGTCTACCCAGCCTGCCCAGCCCACGCCGCCGCCGGAGTTGATGACCACAATGGTGCGCGGGTTGGCGGCCGCGACAGCCTGGATGAGATTCGTCTGCCCGTCCGGCAAATCAAACGGGCGGTCATGGCCTTCACCCTCCGTCAATCCCCGGTTGCGATCGCGTTCACGTCCTCCGGGGCGTTGATTGAAGCCGACGCAGACGACTGCGGCATCTGCCTGTTTGGCCAGCTTGACCGCATCGTCCGCGTTGGTGCTGTGCAACACTTTGACCCGGTCGCCGGCGAGTTCCTTGATGCCATCAAGGATGCTGGTGGCCTTGAAGACCCTGGTGAAGGCGCTGCCGCCGCCGCAATACACTGCCGGATCGGCATCGGGCCCCAGCACGGCGATGGATTTGATTCTGGAACGTTCGATCGGCAAGGCATGCTTCATGTTCTTCAGGAGGACAATCGACTCGCGCGCGCCTTCCAAAGCCGTGTGTGCATTGTCCGGATCGTTGCGCGGAATGTCGGTCCGCAGTTGCGGGCGATCGAAGAAGCCGGCGCCAATCACCGTGCGCAGAATCCGCCGCACTTTGTCATCAATGACCGATTCCTTGACCCGCCCGTCCCGGATGGCGGGCAGGAGATTCCTGGCGTTCATCATTCTGGCGCTGGGCATTTCCAGGTCCAGCCCGCCATTGGCGCAGGCCACGCCGTCGTAAGTGGAAGTCCAATCCGACATGACGAACCCGTCGAATCCCCAATTGTTCTTTAATGTCTGGTTGATCAGATAATCGTCCTGGGAGCAATGCACCCCGTTGAGCAGGTTATAGGCCGTCATGACGCAGCCCACTTTGCCCCGTTGCACCGCGGCCTTAAACGCGGGCAGGTAAATCTCGTGCAACGTGCGCTCGTCAACTTCTGAACTGGTGTGGTTGCGGTCCCATTCCTGGTTGTTGCAGGCGAAATGCTTGACGGTGGCCAGCACCTGCTGGGATTGAATGCCCTGGATGAGCGGCGCCACCATCTGGCCCGCCAGGAAAGGATCTTCACCCATATACTCGAAATTCCGTCCGCAGAGGGGTGACCGGTAGATGTTGACCGCCGGCGCCAGCAGAATATTCACGCCGCGAGCGCGGCAGTCGCGGCCCAGGGCGACCCCGATTTTTGTGGCCATGTCGCGGTCCCAAGTCGCCGTCAGCGCGATGCCGCCGGGGTAACAGGTGGTGGGCCCGTCATTGCGGCTGCCCATGGGGCCATCCGACATTTTAATGGCTGGAATCCGCAGGCGGTCAATGGCCCGGATGTAAAAATCCCGCGTCCCGCCGATGTAACTGATCTTTTCCTCGAGCGTCATGCGGGGGAGCAGGTCTTCGACCCGCTTTTCAACGGGTTGTGCAGGATCGAGATACAACGAAGGGGTAGTTTGTGTTTCCGTCATGGCGTTGGTTTCCGCAGCAGCGTTGGCCGCCGCGATGGCGTTGGTTGTCGGGATAACGTTGGTTTCCACGGCCGCGTTGGTTTCCACGGCGGCATTGGTCTCGGTTGTTTGGGCGGCGCCTGGCAGCGCGGCGGCACACGCAACAACGATCGAGGCGACCCGGCATGAGAATATCCTGGGTTTCATGCTTTAAAAGTGCGAGGTGAGAATGGACGAGTGCTTCTGCATTGATTCTCGGTTTAGAAACAAAATGCGACTTGTCCAGTCAATAACAATCTTAGCGTTCCAACCAGCGCTCCACGTACGAGCGCGAGCACCGCAACCACCACTCCAGAACTCCCAAACTTTCAACCTCCGAACTTTCAGACCCCTCGGCCCCGGCACCTGGCACCTGACACTTGGCACCTTGCCCCTGGCCTCTTATACTGGGCGCGTGGTCGATACAGAACACAAGCTTAAGGCGTTCCTCGCCGGATTACAGGCGGCGACGTGGGTTGCGTTGGACACGGAAGCGGACAGCCTGCACGCCTACCCGGAAAAGGTTTGTCTGATTCAGATCAGCACGGTCGCGGGCGACCGGTTGATTGATCCCCTGGCCTGGCTCAATCTGGATCCGCTGCTCGAGACGCTGTCCGGACACGAATTGATCATGCACGGCGCCGATTACGACCTGCGCCTGCTCCTGAAGCACCATCAGTTTGTTCCCTGCGCGATTTTTGACACGATGCTCGCCGCGCGGCTGCTGGGCGAGCGCCAGTTCGGTTTGAGCAATCTGGTCGACAAATATCTCGGCGTGAAACTGGAAAAAGGGCCGCAAAAGGCGAACTGGGCGCTGCGGCCACTGACAGAAAGGATGGAGCGATACGCCCGCAATGACACGCATTATCTCAAGCCGCTCGCCGACCGGCTGAGGCCCGAACTCCTGGCGAAAGGCCGGCTCGCGTGGCACCGGGAAGCCTGCGCCCGGCTCATCGAGGAAAGCACCCGCCCGAGTGCAGTGGACGGGGAATCCGTCTGGCGCGTCAAGGGGAGTCATCTGCTCGGGCGCCCGGCGTTGGCGATTCTTCGAAAGCTGTGGCAATGGCGTGAAGGCGAAGCAATTGCCGCCAACCGCCCGCCGTTTTTTGTGTTGAGCCACCAGGCGCTGGTGGACATTGCGTCGGTGGCCGCGACGCAGAAGTCGATCGAGCCGTTTCTGCCCAGACACTTCTCCGAACGCCGCCGCGCCGGCCTGGCTGACGCAGTCGCCCAAGGATTGAGCGTTGCGCCGGAGAAGTACCCACGGCTGCCGGAACGCGTCAACCATCGTCCAACGGACGCCGAGCGAAAGCGCTTTCTCGAATTGCAGAAACGCCGCGACGCTCGCGCCGCCGAGCTCGACATCGATCCCACGCTCATCGCCAGCCGGGCAACCCTTTCCGGCCTAGCGCGAAGCTGGGACAAGCACGCGGGCCAATTGATGAACTGGCAGGGGGAACTGTTGCTGGCCGATTGAGGGTTGAGGGACGCAAAGAAAGTCCCGGAATTTACGATTCACGAGTTGCGAACTCGTTGAAGAATGGTTGCCGCTCGAAAATCAGATATCGTAAATCAGAAACAGGAAAAGTCGCGACCAGTTTGACGGATACGAACGCCCTCGGTGCCGGGAAATTCTTCTATCGCGTGGGCGTGCAGTGAGTGGAAGGGAGTGCTCCGTCACTGCCCTGACAGTTGGGGCACCGACAGAGCGGTGCCCTCCAGAACTGGGCCTAGCTGCGCTCCTCAGAGCGCGGCTGACAGGATGAAGTTGGCCGCGGACTGATGACGTCCGCAGCCGCGGCGATCACCGCACCAGCTCAAACGCAAATCCCTTCAGATATTCTGTCTCCGGAATCATCGGAATGATCGGGTGATCCGGGCATTGCGTATAAGTAGCGACCCTTCGGAGAATGCGGCGCGAGTCGAACGCGGCGGAAAGAACCGTGTCTTGAAACAGACCGGCGTTCACGTGATGCGAACAGCAGAACGTCGCCAATGCGCCGCCAATCCTGAGCAGTTTGAGCGCCCGCAAATGAATTTCCTTGTAGCCGCGCAACGCATCCGGCACCGCCGCCCGGTTGCGCGTGAACGACGGCGGATCGAGCACGATCAAGTCGAACTTCGGCACCAGCTTCTCATTCGGGCCGGTCTTGGTCTGGGCTTTCAGCCAGTCAAACACGTTGGCCGTTTCGAAAGAGCATTTCTCTGACAAACCATTGGCCACCGCATCTCGATTCGCCGACGCAACCGCTTCGGCGCTTTGATCGATCAGGTGGACGTGGGCCGCTCCGGCGCGCGCCGCATGCAGCCCGAATCCTCCAACGAAACAGAAGCAATCCAGAACCTGCGCGCCTTTGGCCAGTTCGGCGACCCGCAAATAATTCACCTGCTGGTCAAGATACAGCCCCGTCTTGTGACCGGCCGCAAGGTCGGTTTCGAACTTCAATCCGTTGAGAATCACGGCTCGCGAGGACGCTCGCCCCACCCGATCCGGGTCCTGGCCACCGGCCTCGGCAGGTTCGCCCGCCAGAATCCCATTCGCTTCCTCCAGGCCCTCGAACTTGCGCGAGGCCACGTCGCTGCGCTCAAGAATTGCGCGGGGCGAAAGAATCGCCTGCAGCGCTGCGATAATCATCCCCTTGCGCTGGTCCATCCCCAGCGACGAAATCTGCAACACCAGCACGTCCTCGTATTTGTCAACGATCAGGCCGCTGAGAAAATCGCTTTCGGCATTGACGACCCGGAACGAGGCGGCGTGGGGAAGATGCTTTTGCCGGACGGCCAGCGCCGCCCGGATTCGTTCCTCGAAAAAGGCCTGGTTGATTTCGGCGCGCTCCGGCGAAAGGACGCGCACGCTGATTTTCGATTTCGAATTGTAGAAGCCAACACCGAGGAACCGTTGGCGATGGTCCTTGACCTGGACCAGGTCGCCGTCCGCGGCGGGTTGGGTAAGGCGAAGAATGGAACCCTGGTAAACCCACGGATGACCGGCCACGATGCGGTCGGCTTCGCCGGGTTTGAGTAGGACAGTCGACAGCGCTTGCATGGTTGGTAAACAGTTTTGGCTCGGAGTTCCCCGTTCACGCGGATGGCTCCGTGCCTGCTAGTGTGGTGTCCCTGACGGTGCTTTACAACGCGGGTCGCCGTGCCAAATCGACAAACTGCCCTCACCCCGGCCCTCTCCCCGAGGAGAGGGAGCCTCCGTTCCAGCGTTGAAACCGTCTCGCATTCAGCGATTGTTCAGACGACCGAAGGACAGACGGTCGTTTCTCTGCGCGCCTCTGCGCCTCTCCGCGTGCTCTGCGTTAAAGTTCGTTGCCTCTCGGTTGTGGCTCTGCCGCGTTGAGCGCAAACGTGGCTTGGGAAATACGCTAGGGTTTAGCCGGCGTCGAATTCGTGTCTGCCTTCGGTTCCGGCTTGGCCTCCGTCTTGGCCTCGGATTCTTTGACACGTTTGGCGACGAAGTCTTCCTCGGCAACCTCGCCCACCTTGCGGTGGAACTTGATTTCATCGCCTGAAACTTTGCCCGTGTACTCGATGCGAAGTTCGTTGTCGTCAAACTTCAGCGGTTCGACGAAAGAGATTTCGTCCTTGTTGATTTTGCCTTCGGTGATCTTCACTTCGTTTGTTCCCATCTCCCGTTCGCCGATGGCTTTGCCGGTGAGCTTGTCCCCTTCGATTTTGAACTCAAAGGTGTACTTCTGCAGCCCGATCTGGCTGTCAAACTGCCCTTTCCATTTTCCGGCGACGGTGTCTTCGGCGGCTGATGTGGAAGCGACCAAGGCCAGCGTGAAAACTGCCAGCGCGATTTTTTGGGTATGGTTCTTCATGTGGTTATTGTGGTCTTAATTGAACTGGAATCAATGGCGCCCGCAACCTTAGGTCAGTTCAGCGTGTTTAGCCAGATCTTTTCCCTGCCCCCCCATCCAACGTCGAAGGGAAAGCGCCGGTAAACCGGACGCACTCCAAACGCTGGCGCGATTCGGCGCGACTGGTGGCATACAGGCGCGCGAGCGTTTGGAGTGCGTGCGCTTCAGCGCCGCTTTCAAATGCCGCCGCAATGGAGGAGTACACAGGGTCGAGTATTTTAGCCGAACCGCGATGGAGGCCGCGCGGTCGAGACCACGTTCGGGCACCTGGTCTGTGTGAGCAAATGCGTGACAACCCGAGGTTCGTCGGTTACAACTGTAAGTACCAATTTATGCGTTCTGACACCATCAAGAAGGGCATTGAACGCGCGCCTCATCGTTCGTTGCTGCGCGCCACCGGGTCCATCGAATCCGAAGCGGATTTCGACAAGCCGTTCATTGCGATCTGCAACAGCTACACCGACTGCATTCCGGGTCATGCGCACCTGAACGAGGTCGGCCTGCTGGTCAAGCGCCTGGTGCGCGAGGCCGGCGGTGTGCCGTTCATTTTCAATACCATCGGCATCGATGACGGCATCGCCATGGGCCACAGCGGCATGAAATATTCGCTGCCATCGCGCGAACTGATTGCCGACTGCGTCGAAAGCATGGTGCGGGCGCATTGTTTCGACGGCATGATCTGCATCCCCAATTGCGACAAAATCGTGCCCGGCATGCTCATGGCCTCGATGCGGCTGAACATCCCGGCGCTGTTCGTGAGCGGCGGGCCGATGGCGGCCGGCGTGGTGGAGCAGTCCAGCGAAGGCGATTTGCCCGCGCATCTCCGTCCGGCCACGCAGAATTCGGATTTGATTTCCGTGTTCAAGGGAGTGGCGGAACTGCAGACCGGCCGCATCTCGGAGGAACAGCTCCAGAAGCTCGAACAATCCGCCTGCCCGACGTGCGGTTCGTGTTCGGGCATGTTCACGGCCAATTCCATGAATTGCCTGTGCGAAGCGCTGGGCATGGCGTTGCCCGGCAACGGCACCATTCTCGCCGTGTCGAAAGAGCGCGAGGCGCTTTACGAACTTGCCGCGCGCAAGATTTTGGAGCTGGTGCTGAAGGACCTCAAGCCGCGCGACATCGCCACGCTGGAAGCGTTCGATAACGCGCTCACCCTGGACGTCGCCATGGGCGGTTCCACCAATACCGTCCTCCATACGCTCGCCATTGCGCGCGAGGCGGGGATTTCCTACGACATCAAACGCATCGACGCCATCTCGCGCCGCGTGCCGTGCCTGTGCAAAGTCTCGCCTTCTTCGAACTATCACGTCCAGGACGTGCACCGCGCCGGCGGCATCCACACCATCCTCGGCGAACTCAAGCGGATGGGAGCGCTGAACCTGGAGTGCAAGACCGTCACCGGCAAAACCATCGGCGCGAACATTAACGAGTGGGACATCCGCTCCGAGCAATGTACGGCGTGGGCGAAAGCGGCCCGGGTTTCCGGCGCCAGCGCGCTCGTGCTCGATCCGAACGACAAACTCGGCCCGGCCGCGCGCACCTCCAGTGGCAATCTCGCGCCCAAGCCGATGATGTTTTTCCCCGGCGACGCGCGGGCGATCACGCTTTGGCGGCTGGCGGCGGCATTCAACGCAGGCGATGCCGCGGCGGCGGCGGCCTTGTTTACCGAGGACGCGGAATTTGCCCTCGACGAGACCAACAGTTGGAAGGGGCCGGCGGCGATTGAAGCGGGGCTGGCGCAGAAGTTCGGCGAGTTCAAAGGTCTGGTTCGCGCCGAGTTGGGCAGCCTGAAGCACACCCCGGTGCTGGTGATCTGGCGATACGCAACTGGTAGGGACGGCTCTCCGAGCCGTCCGTCAGGAGAGGCGGCCGCGTCGGAGACGCAGCCCTGCCAGAGGCAGATGCTGTGCCTGCTCCGCGCGAAAGTCCGGAAAAACTGGCAGATCAGCAAAGCGTATCACGACTATCGCCCGGCGCAGCTCAAGGAAGTCCAGCCGAGCGGCCTGATGCCATACGATCCGGCGTTCTTGTTTAAAGCGGAGGATTGCATCCGGACAAAAGTCACGGCCTACATGCCCGATGGCGGGCTCGCGATTCTTTACGGACAGCTCGCGCCCGAAGGCAGCGTGGTGAAAACCGCGGGCATCAGCGACGAGTTCAAAAAGAACTGCGGTTCGAGCTTTGTGTTCGAAGGCCCGTGCGTGATTTTTGAAAGCCAGGAAGACGCCTGCGCCGGCATTCTCGGCGGCAAGGTCAAGGCCGGGGACGTCGTGATCATTCGCAACGAAGGTCCGCGGGGCGGTCCGGGCATGCAGGAGATGCTTTCGCCCACGAGCTACATTGCCGGGATGGGACTGGGCGACAAGGTGGCGCTCATCACGGATGGACGGTTCAGTGGCGGCACGGCGGGCGCGTGCATCGGTCATGTGTCGCCGGAAGCGGCGGAAGGCGGGCCCATCGGTCTGCTCAATCCTGGCGATCGCGTCCGGATAGATTTCCCGAATCGTCGAATCGACATTCTGGTTCCCGAATCCGAACTGGCGCAGCGCAAGCAATCCTGGCAGCCGTTGAAGCGCGAACTGAGTGGTTGGCTGGCGCGTTACCAGAAGCTCGTCACCAACGCGAGCCAGGGCGGGATTTTGAGCGTGTAGGGCAAAGGGATTGAACCGCGAAATGCGGGAAATTAAATGGATCAAAGCGGCATCCAGGCGAAGGTGCTCACTGGTTGAGATGCCGCCGTTTCATTTGTTATCACCTTTCGGTTCCTGTTTGACCTGCTCAACCAGCACCATCTCCACCGGTCGCCTTGCAGGAATCAAGTTCAAACCGAGTTGCTCGCGCAACGCCTTCGCGAGGCCATCAGGATTTGGTTTGTCGAATGATTCCTGCTCCCATTTCAACGCAACGTCGTAGTGGTTGGTGAGGCCCGTTTCATCTATCACCGGTTTCTGGAGTTGGCCTTCCAACGCCCTCGCGATCCCGCCAACGGAAGTATTTATTGCCTCGATCGTTCCCAACCCGGTGCGAAACGATCCGCCCGGCGTCGCCGACACGACCAATCCTTTGGCATTCGGCTCCGTCACTTTCAAAAGTAACACCTCCACTTCATTGGTTTCTTTTCTCCCGGTCAGTCCGAAAGCGGATTCCAACGCCTGCCGCAGGATGGCCATTGTTTTTTCATCCGTGCCCTTCGGTTGAGCGACAATGAAATCATAATTTCCCTCCGGCAACGGCGCGTTCGTCAGGATGCGGCTGGAGCTCTGGTCGAAGGCGAGCTGCAGGATATTCCACACCGTATAGCCGCGGGCGGTCAATTTGCCTCCGCCCCAGGCGGCTTCGCTGTTGGTGCCAGCGGAAGGCCGCACCAGAACCTCGAACAAGGGTGGCGCCTGATTCTTTTCATCGGGGTCTTTCCCGGCCGTGATTCCTTCGCCGCTGCTCGGTTCCCGCAAAGAAATCTTCTTGCCCGCCAGCAGGTCGTCAATGTGCCGTTCCGTCAGCAGCGTGGGGTAAGTGATGCCCGCGATTTTTCCATTCTTGTCCAATACGACCGTATGGGGGATCGCCACCACGCCATAGGCCCGGTTCATCGCCTTGTCGGCGTCCAGCGCGACCCACGCCTTGATCGGCCTTTTGCTCAGGAACGATTTGATGGTTGCTTCGTCCTCCTCGGTGATAGCGACGAACTGCACGGGCTTGTCTTTGAATTTTTCGGCCAGTTCGTTCATGTGCGGAATCGCGGCGACACACGGACCACACCAGGTTGCCCAAAACTCCAACACAACCACCTTCCCGCGGAGTGATCTGGCGTCCAGTTTTGTGCCCGGCGGTGCTTGCAGCAAGGCCGTTGCCTGCAACAACGGCGGTTTGTCTCCCACCTTGGGGCCATCCTGACTGGCGGCCAAAGCGGAGAGACTCAAGAGAAACAACAGCGGCAGCAGTGTCTTTTTCATGGTTCTTACGTGATTTGTTCCCGACCCGTCTCCCCTGTTAAACTCCAAATCCCAGCACAAGTTTCAAAAAAAATCCGGCATGCATTTGGCCCTCAAGCCCTTATTGCTGCAGTTCGATGATGTCGCCGGCCTCCAGCGGCAAGTCCTGACGACGGAGCAACTGTTTCGGATCGAATTGAATCTGTTGTCCGTTGCGGCGGATGATGATCTCTCCCGGATCGGTCGGCGCCGTGTACACCGCGCTCACGATCGCCTGGCTGAGCGTGAGTCCTTCGGACCATTTCACGAACGGGTTTTGCACCGGGCCGATGAAGGTCACGCCGGGGCCACGGGCCTGCTGTTGTTGCATTTGCATGAACGCCGCCTGCTGGCCGGCCAGGTACGCCATGCGCGCCTGCGCGTCGGCCTTCGATTTCGAAACGCAGCCGGAGAGTAAAAATGCCAGTGCGAACAGGACTACAACGCCGCCTGAGGACCAGGTTGGGCCGCGCTGCTGCCCGGCCCGGACGCGCGGCAACGCGTCCCCACCCTGCGGCAGCGCCTTCCCAGCCTGCTCCCGAGGGCTTTGAAGCATCAGACTATCTGTGCTCGCTGCCGCGTTCATTCCAGTTTTTTCAGAATTTTGTCAAAGCCTCCTTCGATGGGCTCAATCTCGATCCGGCCACCGGTTTTCCCGGCGGAGGGTGGCGGCGGTTCGCGTTTCTCTCCCGGTTGGGGCGCACTTCGCGCCGGCGGCAGGGAGACGGCGGCGGGTTCGGATGGTTCGGTGTCCGGCGTTTCGGAAGTGGCGCTGGGAATGAACCAGCTTTTGCGGCTGTTCACCCACGCGCGATACCTTTGAAAACTCCACATGCCGTGCTCGGCGCCGGTTTCCAGGGCGGAAATGATCTTGAAGAAGTCCCGATTCCGGATGAACGCCTTGACGGCATGAGTGGCCATGAGGACTTCGCACTCGGGAACGCGGATGTTCAGGTCCGGGCGGAAGTGAAGGCGCTGGGAAATGACGGCGAGCAGGCAATCGGCCAGTTGCGCGGACACACTGCTCTGGATTTCGGCGGGAAAGGCGGAGACGACCCGCTGAAGCGCTTCGGCGCAGGTGGAAGAATGGACGGTGCTGAGGACCAGGTGGCCGGTTTCCGACGCATTGAGCGTGAGCCGCATGGTTTCCGGCTCCCGCATTTCGCCGACCATCAGAACGTCCGGGTCTTCGCGCAGGGCATCCAGCAAAGCCTGCTCGAAGCTGGGCGTGTCGCGCTCGACTTCCCGCTGGCGGATATAGGCGCGTCGCGGCCGGAAAGTGTATTCGATCGGGCTTTCGATCGTCACGATATGCCTGGATTCGGTGAGATTGATCTCCTGGATCAGGGCGGCCAGGGTCGAGGATTTGCCGGAGCCGGTGGGGCCGCTCACGAGGATCAGGCCGTGCGGCTGGGTGACCAGTTTCTTCAGGTCGGGATGGAGATTGAGCTTCTCGACGGTGGCCTGGAAGGACGCCAGCAAACGGATGGCGAACCCGATGCCGCGCGCCGTCTGCAGGATGTTGATGCGGCAGCGGACGCCCTGGATGGTTCTCGACAAATCGGCGGAACGCCGCTCCAAAAAGCGCGGCCACTGCGCTTCGCCGATCATTTCGCGCGCAAAGCCGAGGAGCGTCGGGGCTGGGATGGGTTCACCCGCCGTGTGCAGGGAGCCGCGGACGCGCATCGCGGGAGGAAGGCCGGCTTCCAGGTGGAGGTCACTGGCGGCTTGCTGGCGAGCCGCCTCGATCAACGATAGCAGATTCATTTTCGATTTTGACAGAGATATTAAACACCAAATTCGTCCGAATGTTCCGGAGCTTGACCTGTGGCGCGGCCACCCGTTGCTCCGGCGGATCAATCCCAGCAACGGGAATTCTCTTTCCGCGCGGCCTGGAGTCGTTTGGCCCCTGCCGGTATTGCAGGACCTGTTCCTTTCCCACGTCGGTTTCCACTGGCCAGCATGCCGACGGCCGGAACGTCCTCGGATTCAAGTTCGCGGATTTGCGCTTTTGCCTGCACGTCAGCAACTGGTGGGAGCGTTCCGGAGCACGTCGAGGCAGTGCGGGATGGCGCCCTCGACGAAGCTCAGGCACTCGATCGCGCCACTGGGCTTGCCCGGCAGGCAGATCACCAGCGTTTGGTCCACCACGACCGCCAGGTTGCGCGAGAGAATGGCGTTCTTGTTGATCCTCATGGATTCGCGGCGCATGGCTTCCCCGAAACCGGGCAGTTCGCGCACGGCGATTTCGCGCACGGCCTCCGGAGTGACATCGCGCGACGCCACGCCGGTCCCGCCCGTGGTGAGGATCAGTTGGCACCCTCGGTTGATTTGCTCGCGAATGGCCTGCTGGATTTCCCGCTTTTCGTCCGGAACAAGCGTTTCGGCGAGCACTCGCCAACCGCTGTTTTCGGCGGCTTTTCTCAAGGCGGGACCGCCGAGGTCGCTATATTCACCGCGGGCCGCGCGGTCTGAAATTATGATAATGCCGGCCAGAATCTGCATTCCTCTGCCATTTGATAACCCTGTACGTCGGCGCTGGCAAACGGAGATTCGAAAAAACCGCTCAAGCGACCCCGGCAGCCGCCGATACCCCAATGGAGACAAGAGTCTCGCAACCAAATGAATAGAAGGCATCCTCGCCGTCGCAAGACGCGCTGGACAGCAGCCCCGCCGGGGAGTCGTCTCTGTTTCACAGATCCCGGTGTCGCAGGCGGCACCCGGAAACCATGAATGCCCAAGCGGACAAGCGTAACCGGCGGCTGCTGGTCATTGATGATAATCCTTCCATTCATGCCGATTTTCGCAAGATTCTGGCGGAGGGTGGTTCGGCCTCGAGGGACCTGGCGCGGGTCGGCGCGGAGTTGTTCGGAGACACCGTTCCTTCCGGTCGAAAAGCCGAGTTCGAGATGAGCACGGCGAGGCAGGGAGAAGAAGGGCTGGTCGCCGTTCGCGAAGCCCTTCGATGCGGCAGTCCGTTTGCCCTGGCGTTCGTGGACGTGCGCATGCCTCCGGGCTGGGATGGAATCGAAACGTCCGCGAGAATCTGGGAGGTGGATCCGGACATTCAGATTGTCCTGTGCACGGCTTACTCGGACTACTCGTGGGAGGAAATCACTGATCGGCTGGGCAGCTCGGACCGGTTGGTGATTCTTAAAAAGCCGTTTGACGCCGTGGAAGTGCTGCAACTGGCCAGCGCGCTCACGGAGAAATGGGCGCTGCAGCGGCGCGTCAAGAGTGAATTTCAAAATCTGGAGCAACTGGTCGGAGAACGCACGTGCGAGCTGCAGAAAACCAACACCCAGCTTGAAGAGACGATCGAGGAACACCGCTGCACGGAACAAGCGCTGCGGGCCACGCAGGAAAAGTTGAACCATTTCCTGGCCAAGAGCCCCGCCGTGCTCTATTCGCTGAAGCTGGAACACGGCCAGGTCGTGCCGGCGTGGGTCAGTGATAATTTTGCCGGCCTCACGGGAGGCGAGGTGGAGGGCTGGTATCGGCAGACGCCCGCCCTGGAATATGTGGCGGAGGCGGACCGTCCCGCCGTTGCGGCCGCCATGACGACCCTGTTGGAGCGCGGTGCTCTGAGCCTCGAATATCGCGTTCGGCGAAAGGACGGACAATTACGCTGGATCCGCGATGACCGGAAGTTGCTGCAGGATGAGGCCGGGCGCCCGCTGGAGATCATCGGCTGCTGGACGGAGATTACCGAGCAACGCCTGCTGCAGGACCAATTGCGCCAGGCGCAGAAGATGGAATCCGTCGGCCAGCTTGCGGGAGGCGTGGCTCATGACTTCAACAACCTGTTGATGGTGATCCAGGGTTACATTGAGATGCTCTTGAACACCGAACCGTTTTCGGATGCCGTGGCGGAATCGCTGCGCCAGGTTTACGGGGCCGCGGAAAAGGCGGGCAATTTGACTCGTCAACTGCTGGCTTTCAGCCGGAAACAAATCATGCAGCCGCAAGAGGTGGATTTGAACGAGCTGGTCGGCACCGCCGCGAAACTGCTGTCGCGCACGCTCGGCGAACACATCAAAGTCGAGGCGCGTTGCGCCGCCAATCTTCCCTGTGTTTGGGCCGACCGCGGCATGATCGATCAGGTGATTATGAACCTGGCCGTCAATGCGCGCGATGCCATGCCCCGACGGGGGGAACTGGTCTTCAGCGCCAGCGTGTGCGAGGTTGACGAGAGCTGCCTGCAAAAACATTCCGACGCGCGTCCCGGCCGTTTTGTGCGTCTGAGCGTTGCCGACAGCGGGTGCGGCATCGCCAAGGAAAATTTGCCCCGGCTTTTCGAACCGTTTTTCACCACCAAAGAAGTGGGCAAAGGCACCGGACTGGGGCTGGCGACCGTGTATGGCATCGTCAAGCAGCATGGAGGATGGATTGAAGTGGAAAGCGAGGTCGGGAAAGGCACGACCTTCAACATCTTTCTTCCCGCCGCCGCCGTGCGCGCCGCGGCCGGCGGCCAATCCGCCGCCGCGCCCGAAGTTCGCGGCGGACGGGAAACCATCCTGGTCGTCGAAGACGAGCCCGCGGTGAGAGGCTTGGTCCGCACTTCCCTGGAGCGTTACGGGTACCGGGTCTGCACCGCCAACTCCGGAGCCGAAGCCCTTCAGCAATGGTCCGAACGCCTGAATGAAATCGACCTCTTGATCACGGATGTCGTCATGCCCGAGGGCGTCTCGGGCTGGGACGTGGCCCGGCAATTGCAGGCACGCAACCCTTCGTTGAGAATTCTCTATATGAGCGGGTACACCTCCAGCATGTCGGCCATAGAATCGGGTGCGGTCTCGACCGGCACCAGCCTGTTTTTGCAGAAGCCGTTCAAACCAAAGAAACTGGCCGAGGCGGTGCGAACTTGTCTGGAAGGAACACCGCCAAACCTCGCGCCATCCTTTCCGCCCGGACTGGCGGCAAGCGACCGGGTCCGGCTCTTTGCCTGAATGGCGAAGACACAAGCATCCAACAACCAACATCGAACATCCATGGGGCCCGTGTTCTGTCCGTCGTTAGGCCTTGGCTGTCGGGTGTTCGATGTTTGCCTGCCTCTTGGCTGTGACTTCCAATCGTTTCGATTTTGACACCAGCCGGATGCCCGTGATCCGCATCGTTTTGTCGGCCGCTTTGCACATGTCGTAGATGGTCAGTGCCGCGATGCTCACGGCCGTGAGCGCCTCCATTTCAACCCCGGTTTGAGCCGCGACCCGGGCCGAAGCCGTGATGAGAATCCGATTGCCGGTTTCGGGGATTTTGAACTGGACTGCACAATGCGTGAGGGACAGGGGATGGCAGAGCGGGATCAGTTCGGCGGTCTTTTTGGCGGCCATAATTCCCGCCAACCGCGCAGCGGCGAGAACGTTCCCTTTGGCGACGGTCTGAGTCGCGATCAGTTTGAGGGTGGAGTGGTGCAGCCGGATTTCCCCGCGTGCAACCGCTTCGCGCAGCATCACCGGCTTCGCCGAGACATCCACCATCCGGGCGTCTCCGCGAGAATCAACGTGAGAGAACTTTTTCATGGTCGTTTACGGAAATCGGTCGCGCTGCCCTGGAGGGCGGCTGTTCTCAAGCCGCAGCGGCTGGAAACGCGAATTCGGTCCGGTTTCCACTCTTGGGCTGAGCCGCCGTGCTGCGGGCCAAAACCGCCCGCGCTCGGGAGGTTTCGTCGCCCCGCCCTTTGCTTTCGCCGCCAGCTCCAGGATTCATGCCGGTGTCGATTCCACGGTCCTTTTCCATTCCCGGGCGGCGGCCCGCATCAGCTCGGCGGCGTTCAGCGCCGGCCGGACGAACTTTGGTGTGAACCAGGGAAAGGTCCCCAGCAGATCGTTCGTCACCAGGATCTGGCCGTCACAATGCGGTCCCGAGCCGATACCGATCGTGGGAATCGGGACGCGTTCGGTCACGGTTTTGGCCGCCTGGGGCGTTACGATTTCGAGCACGAGAGCAAACGCTCCCGCTTCCGCCAGGGCCAGGGCATCGGCCAGGAGCCCCTGGCGCTCGGCTTCAGTTCGCCCCTTGATCCTGTAACCGCCCTCTTCCCGCACCTGCTGCGGCAACATTCCCAGGTGTCCGCAGTAGGGAATGCCGCAGGACACAATGGCGCGAACCTGCTCGATGATGGCGCGGCCGCCTTCGGCCTTCACCGCGTCGGCGCCCGCCGCGACCAGCCGCCGCGCATTGGCCACGGCCTGTTCCACGGTATCGTAGCTGCGAAACGGCAAATCCGCGCCCAGCAACGCGCGCGGCCTGGCGCGCGCGGCCGCGCGCACGTGGTGTTCCATGTCCGCCATCGTTACCAGCGTCGTGTCCGGATACCCGAGCACGACCATGCCGACCGTGTCGCCAACATGAATAAAAGGGATGCCCGCTTCATCAAGCAACCGTGTCATGGCGAAATCATATGCCGTCAGCGCGGCGATCTTTTTGCCGCCGCCTTTCATGGCGCGGATGTCTGCGGCGGTGATTTTAGAGGGAGTCATGCTCGAACCGGAAACCGTCAAACCGTTGATTCGTTACAGCGTTAAATCGTGTTCGCTCAAAGTCTCCGTAACGTTTCAACGATTCCACGTTGTAACGGCTTGTTTTCATCCGAGTTCATCCGTGGTCAGACTATTTCTTAAGGTTTGCCAGCAACTCCTCCGGCGTGACTGTCGCGGTGCCGACTTTGCCAACGACAATCCCCGCCGCGTGATTGGAAATGATCGCCGCTTCGAACGGGGACGCCCCGGCGGCAATCGCCAGCGTGAATGAGGCAATCACCGTGTCGCCCGCGCCGGACACGTCGAAGACATCCTGCGCGACCGTGGGAATGTGAAACGGCTTTTCGCCGCGCTGGCACAGCAGCATTCCCAGTTCGCCCAGAGTGACCAGAAGAATCGCCGGCCGGAGCTCGTGCAGCACCGTTTCCGCGGCGCGCATCAGTTGGATGTCCGCCAGCGGATTGCCGTGGCGCGTGTCATCCGGCATTCTCGCCAGCTCGAAAGCTTCCTTGCGGTTGGGCGTGATCACGGAGAAACCCGAGAGATTCAGGTGATGCTCCGGTTTGGGATCCAGACTCAGCCAGATGGCGCGCCGGCGGCAGAGTTGCTTGAGTTCCTCGAGCAGCGGCTGGGCGACCACGCCTTTGCCATAATCACATACGATGACCGCATCCGCTCTGTTCAATTCTGTTTTCAGGGCGGCCAGCAGGCGTTTCATCAAGGGCACATCCAGGCCGTCACGGGTTTCGCGGTCGATTCGGACGACCTGCTGTTTGTGAGCGACGATCCGGGTCTTGACGCTCGTGGCCCGCGCGGGGTGGGCGAGCACGCCGGCGCAACCGATTGCCTGCTCCCGCAACAGGCGCTTGAGTTGCCCCGCGGCAGGGTCGCGACCCACCACCCCGAACAGTTCCGTGGTCACGCCCAGCGCGGTCAGATTCCGCGCCACATTCGCCGCGCCGCCCGGCATGAAGCTTTCCCTTTCCAGCTCCACGACCGGCACCGGCGCCTCGGGTGAGATCCGCGCGACATTGCCCCAGATGAACTGGTCCAGCATCACGTCGCCGACCACCACCACGCGCGTCTGGCGAGCGGCCTTCAGGAGGTGGCGAGCGCGTGCCGGAGATAATGGGTATCGTTTCATGGTTGAATTAATCCAGAAAAGCGGTGAGCGGGCTGGTTGCACTGGCGGTTTCCCGTTGGGCGGGCAGACCTGATTCGAACGCCGCGCGGCCTGCTTCGACGGCCATTTTGAAAGCCTCCGCCATCCGATTCGGGTCATTCGACACCGCAATCGCGGTGTTCACCAGGACGGCGTCGGCGCCCAGTTCCATGGCTTCGGCCGCGTGGCTCGGCGCGCCGAGGCCGGCGTCCACCACCACGGGGACGGTTGCCTGCTCGATGATGATGCGGATCTGATCGCGTGATTGAAGGCCGCGATTCGACCCGATGGGCGACCCGAGCGGCATCACGGTCGCCGCGCCAACGTCCTGCAGGCGTTTGGCGAGCACCGGGTCGGCGTTGATATAAGGCAGGACGGTGAAGCCTTCCTGGACCAGAATCTGCGCGGCCTTCAATGTTTCCACCGGGTCGGGCAGCAGATAGCACGGGTCCGGATGAATTTCAAGTTTCACCCATTGGGGCAGTCCGGCGGCCGCGGCCAGCCGGGCCAATCGCACCGCTTCTTCGGCGTTCATGGCGCCGCTGGTGTTCGGGAGCAGCAAATATTTCTTCGAATCGATGAATTCAAGAATATTGGCGAACGGATCCTTCTTGCCGGTCAAATCGGCCCGGCGCAGGGCGACGGTGACCAGCTCGGCGCCGCTGGCGGCCAGGGCATCGCGCATGGCTTCGGGCGACGAGAATTTGCCGGTGCCCATGATGAGCCGCGACTTGAAAACCCGCCCGGCGATGGCCAGAGGTTGATACACAGACGACATTTCGCTCAGTTTAGGGCGGATATCAAATGTTTGTCGAGAAGCCAGAAAATCAGGTTCGGGAACATTGACGCCAGTGATATAATCGCTAATGAAAACATGCTGCGGAGCTGAAATGTCGTAACCCGGCGTGCCGGGCCCTGGAGTGTAATCAAACAACTATTGTTGGATATTCCCTCCACGGATCGACAAACCGCCCTCACCCCGGCCCTCCCATCGGATGGGAGAGCGTGGCCGAAGGCCGGGTGAGGGTCTGTATCAGGCGTGCAATTGAAAACGCACTTTTGTGACACCACGCTAGAACCTGTAATCGAACGCAATGCTGAAAGCATGAGTGTCGATGCGCCCAAAACTCATCCGGTCGGGGAACACGCCATATCTGGAATCGACGCGCCATTCCGGGGCGCTGGTTCCAAAATAGTGATATTCCAGGCAAACTCCCGCCCGGTCATTCAACGCGTAGCGCAACCCGGCAAAGGCCTGATACGCGAACACCGCGTCTGATTGACTGCCGTGCCACTGCGTCATTCCAAAGTCAATGTGACCCGCGTCAAGCACCGCAGCGGCGACTCCCAGGCCCCCGCCAAGATAGGGGCGGAAGCGGGACTCGTTGGGGAATTGGAATCGGGCATTGAGGAGAAACGGCACCTGCGACAGCGTGGCGTCCACACTTGACGGACCGGTGATGGAATCAATTCCCCTCTCCATCACTCCCGTCTCGAGTTCGGCCGCAAACCAGTCGGTGACCAGCAGGCCGCCGGTAAAGCCGAGGCGGAAACCGGGATCGAATTTGACCCTGGCGCCGCTCGTGTTCTCGCCGAAAAACTCCTTTAAATCGGTGTCCTGTGTGAAAGTGCCGCCGAAGTCGGCTTTGACATAAAACGGGGTATAGAGCCAGGGTCCCTGCGCGTGTGCGGTGAACAAGGAGAGCAGCGCAATGCCGCAGACGTGACTGACAACGGATGAGCGAAGTTGTGTTTTCATGAGAACATGTCAACTGCCTGAATCACGTATCGACAATCGTTTCATCGAGCGGATTGGTCAACGGTCAAAATATGGTTTATCGCAAGAGAGTATTACTCGCCCGCCGTGCCGATCATATCCCGGCCGACGGCGCGCTCCAGGCGGGCGCGGGCGACGGCGTAATCGTGCAGCGCCTGGACCTGCGTGGTGCGGGCCTGGGTGAGAGACGTTTCCGCATCGAGAACATCCAGTTGGGTGCCGGTGCCGGCCTCCGCCCGGGCGCGGGCCAGGCGCAGGGCTTCCTCGGCTTCTTCCTGCACCTTTTGCTGGGATTGCAGGACCTCGCGGGCTTCGATGAAACTCGAATAGGCCGTGCGCACCTCGAGTTCAACCCGGCGGCCGCTGTCGTCCAGATCCGCCTGGGACCGTTCCTGCTGCGCCCGGGCCTGCTGCACCCGGCCGCGGGTGAGCAGGCCGTCGAAAATGTCCCAACTCACCTGGGCGCCGGCGTTCCAGCCGTGGCGGTCCTGGCCGAGATCATCCGAGAACGGCCAGTTGTGAGCATCGTAGCCGGCAAAGATTTGGAGGGACGGTTTGTAGCCCGCCTTGGCGTTGATGATGTTTTCGCGCTGCAACTGTTCCTGCTTGCGCAAGGCGCCCAGTTCGGTGCGCTTCTCCAATGCCTCGGCAATGGCGGCCGGCAGTTCGACACTGTAAGGCTCGGCCTCAAGCTTGTCCGTCAATTGCAGCGGGATGTCCTCCCAGACACCCCGCGGCAGGTTGTAGCCCAACAGGTTTGAAAGATTGTTTTTGGCGATGCGATAATCGTTACGGGCGCGGATGAGCGCGGGCCGCGCGTTGGCGACGGCGACTTCGGCGCGCAGCACATTGAAGCGCGGCACTGTGCCGGCTTCAAAACGGCGCTGTTGATCCTCCAGTTCCTTCGCGAGCAAATTCACCGAAGCTTCATTGACCACAATCTGCTGGGCGGCGAGCAGCACGTCGTAATAAGCCACGCGCGTGGCGAGCAGCGTATCGGCGACGGCGGTCTCGTATTGCAGCAGCGCCTGCTCCCGGGCCAGCCGGGCGGCGCGCAGCGCCGACAGGACGCGTCCCCCTTCATAGATGGATTGGACGATCTGAACATCGACGCGCCAGTTCTGATGGGCCTGGACGATCGGCACGCCTAAAGGGAACGTGTCGATGGCCCCCGGATCCGTGTCGGTGTAATTTCCCGTCGTTCGGATCTTTGGCATAGCCACCGCGCGCGTTTGGACCACCACGCCGTAGGCGGCTTCCAGGTCGGCATTGGCTTTCCGGATGGCGCTGTTCTGCTGGAGAGCGAGGTTCAGCGCATCGATCAGCGGGAGAGGGCGGGTGATCCACGCCGGGAGATTTGTCGTCATTGCCGCCGCGCTGTTGGTTTGCGCCGGCGCGCGCAGCCCGATGGCGGCCACAATCAAACCCACTGCAAACCAGTTCCAGCCGGTGGGATAACACCTCCCGAATAGATCCCAATCTGGGTTCTTCATGTCGCGGAACAAGTATCGCCATTTGTTTCCATGGCTGGCGAGTGTTTTGTTGCGGCAAACGGGAGCGGGGCCGTCTGGAGCGGGTCTCAAGGGGGCGAGGCTAATGACCAGCCGCGTTTCCAGCAGGGCCCCGTGAAACTCCTGCGTGAAACGCGCGTTGCAGCCAGGAACCGAGCGCGACAAGATAATGCGCAGCTGCGCATTATCTTGTCGCCACGTCCGGACGGTTCATGGAGGGTTTTGACGCCGGTTTGGATACGAATTCGAGCCAGGAACCGGGCGTGAGCCTCGAGGGCACCGCTCCGTCGGCGCCCTGCTCAAAGAGACAGGGAAGCGACGGAGCGCTTCCCTCCAATGAAAACAGGTTCATGGGTGGAATTGCCGCACGCGATTTCTCTCGCCCCACCCGGTCTGGCCTCGAACATCCACGGCTGCCGACGCGGGCTGATTTCCGGCCCGGCGCTGCGGCTCCCTTGGTTCTCGCAGAAAGGGCAGTGCAGTTTCCGGGTGGCACGCTGAAAAATTCCTTTGATCGGTGAGGCTGGAATCTGCTAAGAATAAGTTTTGCGCTTTTTATGCTTAATAGTTTCCAAAACCTTTTTGAAGAAATGCGCGCGGCGAAAGGCCGTCCCCGAATGAAGGTAACGCTGCCGGCGGCGGCGCCGCCCCGGAACGGCGCCTCGGAGCGCAAGCAGACCTTTTCCAAGGTGTTTCGCTGGCGGCTTCCTGACGGGCAGACGGACGCGCCGCGGAGCGTCGAAATCGTGGGATCGTTCACGGCGTGGGAGAAGGTGACCATGACACGCGAAAACGAACGTGGTGTATGGGCCGTCACGATCCCGGATATTCCCGTCAATCGGACTCACCATTACATGCTGCTGGCGGACGGCAAGCCGGTTCGCGACGAGAATGCGGACGGCATGGCAGTGCCGCGCGGACCGCTGGAGGAACAATATCAACTGATGACCCCCAGGGGCGGCCGGGTGTTCATGGGCTACGGCCAGACGAAGTAGCCGGTCTTGCCATTCACGATCTTGGACATGCGATTTGCGCACTGGATGGCTGCTCAGATGACATCGTCAATCGTAAATCACAAATCGTGAATTGATGTACATTCATGGCTATTCCGAACGGGAAAACAGCCGGCTCAAAGATCAGTCCCGCACGCTGTCCGAACTGCTGCACCACGACACGGTGTATCCGCCAGGCGCGCGGGTGCTGGAGGCCGGCTGCGGCGTCGGCGCGCAGACGGTCATCCTGGCCCGTAACAGTCCGCAGGCGCAATTCACCTCGGTGGACGTCTCGGCGGCATCGCTTGAGGCCGCGCGGGCGGCGGTCGCGCGCGCCGGCATCAGCAATGTGTTATTCAAGGAGGCGGACGTGCTTCATCTGCCTTTCGCGGCGGCAGCGTTCGATCATGTGTTTGTCTGCTTCCTGCTGGAGCACCTGAACCGGCCTTTGGACGCGTTGCGGTGTCTGGGGCGCACCCTCAAAGCGGGAGGCACACTCACGGTCATCGAAGGCGATCATGGTTCAACCTTCTTCCATCCGCACAGCGCCGCCGCGCGGCGCACGATTGAATGCCTGGTGGATCTGCAGGCGCGGGCGGGTGGCGACGCGCTCGTTGGCCGGCGGCTCTTCCCGCTCCTGAAGCAAGCGGCATTTCGGGATATTGTCGTTTCGCCCCGGTTCGTTTACGCCGACAGCAGCCGCCCCCAATGGGTGGATGGATTCACGGAGAAAACTTTCATCGCCATGGTGGAAGGGGTGCGCGAACAGGCGCTGAAGGCCGGGCTGATCGAACCGGAGGCGTGGGATTGTGGCATTGCCGAGCTGCGGGCCGCCGCGGGAGCGGAGGGCACGTTCTGCTATACGTTCTTCAAAGCCACAGCGGTGAAATAGTAACACCGCGCATGGAAATTTCCGCAGGCCGCTCCAATCAATTGGCGCCGGGTGCGGAAATCTCTGTGCATGGCAGTACGCGCCCTTTCCGAGTGTCGCCTGGGGAAAAGCGCGTCATACCACCTGTGAAGGTTTGGGCAAGCCACGCCGGGCATTTCGCGGTTCTCAAAATCGCTGCTGGGATGATCCGCTTCAAATCACCGTCCCGTGCGGCACGATGCCGCTCTTGGGGATGATCACGATCCCATCGCGAATGTAATAGAGGGGATGGTCCGCGTTCTCCGGCTTGCCCGCCGGCGTGATGACCACGTTGTCGCCAATGCGCGCGTTTTTGTCGATGATCGCATTTTCGATCCGCGTGTTCATGCCAATCCCGATCCGCGGCCGGCCGGCCTGCTGATTGGCGGTGATGGATTCGTGCGATTCGTAATAGTCGCACCCCATCAGGATGACGCGCGTCAGTTCCGTGCCCGGCCCGACGATGCTGCGGACTCCCACAATGCTGTGCGAAATGCGGGAATGATTCAAAATGCAGCCGTCGGAAATGACCGCGTGATCGATCTGCGCGCTGTTGATTTTTGAGCCGGGCAGAAACCGGGGACGGCTGAAAATCGGCGAGCCCATGTCGAAGAAGTTGAACCGCGGCAGTTCCGAAGTGACGTCGAGATTGGCCTCGAAAAAGGAGCGAATGGATCCGATGTCCTCCCAGTACCCCTGAAATACGTATGAGAAGACACGCTGGCTCTGGATGGCGTTCGGAATGATGTGTTTGCCGAAATCCGCCAGTGTATTGTCCACGAGTTGCCGCAACATGTCGCGATTGAAGACGTAAATGCCCATGGACGCCAGGAACAGCTCCTCTCCGTCCTGAATGTCCAGGCGCGCATACCACTCGCGCGGCAGCCGGAGAGAATCCTGGACGGCCGGATCCTTCGGCTTTTCCACAAAACGCGTGATGCGGCGTTCCTCGTTGATCTCCATGATCCCGAGCGTCTCCGACTCGCGGCGGGTCACGGGGATGGTGGCGACGGTGATGTCCGCGCCCGTCTCCGCATGCTGGGCGATGACGCGGCCGAAATCCATTCGATACAACTGGTCGCCGCTCAGGATCAGCAGGTAGTCAAAATCGTGATTGAGAAAGTGGATCAAATTCTTGCGCACGGCATCGGCCGTGCCCTGATACCAGGATGTATCGGCCAACGTCGGCGCCGCGGCCAGGATTTCCACGAACCCACCCGAGAAGTGATCGAACTTGTAGGATTGCCAGATATGGCGATGCAACGAGGCCGAGTTGAATTGAGTCAGAACATAAATCCGGCGCAGGCCGGAGTTGATGCAGTTGGAAATCGGGATGTCTACGAGCCGGTATTTTCCCACCAGCGGCACGGCCGGCTTGGATCGTTCCTTGGTGAGTGGAAACAGACGTGTCCCTTGTCCCCCACCCATGATGACGGAGAGCACGTTGCTGGTATTGACAGACTGGCGCCCGGTATTTGACATAGACAGTTCTCTGCTTGCGTGTCCTTTATACGCCCGCCGCCGGAACCCGGCAAGCGTCAATGAATTGGAAAACCTGTCCCGGCTGCACCCGGGCATCGCGCGGTCAGAGGTCAATTGCTTCTCTGCGGTCCTTTGCGCGCTCTGCGATCTCCGCGTTAGAATTCGTTTGTATTTGATCGAGGAAATCGCTGGCGGCCCGCTGCCGGTCTGCGGTATAACCCCGCCCATGCCAAAACACCGGATCGGCGTCATCGGCGGGAGCGGACTCTACCACATCGAAGGTTTGACCCGTCAGAAATGGGTCCAGGTCAAAACACCGTTCGGCTTGCCGTCGGATGAATTTCTGACGGGCGAATTGAGCGGCCGCGAAGTGGTTTTCCTGCCCCGCCATGGCCGGGGTCACCGGGTCATGCCCAGCGAACTGAATCATCGCGCGAACATCTGGGCCATGAAGAAGCTGGGGGTCGCCTGGATCATCAGCGCCAGCGCCGTCGGCTCCCTCCAGGCCAGATACAAACCCTGCGATTTTGTGTTGATCGATCAGTTTCTCGACCGCACCAAGCGGAGTTTTGAACACACCTTTTTTGGCCGGGGCATCATCGCGCACATTGCGTTCGCCGACCCGATCTGCGAGGAACTGAGGCAGTTGCTTCTAAAGACCGCCCGCGCGTTGAAGGCCCGCGTTCACGACGGCGGCACCTACGTGAACATGGAAGGACCGGCCTTCAGCACCCGCGCCGAATCGCTCACCAACCGCAAACTCGGCTACGACGTCATCGGCATGACGAACCTCGGCGAGGCGAAATGCGCGCGGGAAGCGGAGATTGCTTACGCCACCATGGCGATGGTGACCGACTACGACTGCTGGAAGGTTGACGAAGCCCACGTCACGATTGAAATGGTGATCCAGAATCTGACGCGGAATGCGGCCACGGCGAAGAAGATCATCGCCGGCGTCATCCCGCGGATTCCTGCGGCGCCCGGTTGGCGGTGTCATGACGCATTGCGAAACGCCATCATCACCGACCGCAACCTCTGGCCTCCAAGAACGAAGGAAGAGCTGGCGCCTTTGTTAAGAAAATACCTTTGAGAGATGGCTCATCCATGAACCTGGTAGGGTCACGCTGCGTTGCGGCCGGACGCACGGCAGCGCGTCCCTACCGTGTTCATGGACCGCAATACGCCGCCAGTTTTGGGATTAGGGCTACCCATGAACCCGTTCTTCCCGGAGGGAAGCGCTTCGTCGCTTCCCCATCTGATTGATCAGGGCGCCGACGGAGCGGTGCCCTCCTGGCTTTCGCCCAGGTTTCGTGGTTTCTACTGAATAGGCACGGCCAAGACAGCATGGGAATGCGGCAAATCGAATTGCTGAAACGAAAATTGCCGCGGTCGTTTTACGATCGCGACACCGTTCTCGTCGCCAAAGAACTGCTCGGGAAATGCCTCGTCCGCGTTTCGGCCGGCATCGAGCGGGTTGGCAGGATCGTGGAAGTGGAGGCGTACCTGGGACCGCATGATCTCGCCGCGCACTCGTCCCGGGGGCTGACCGAGAGGACGAAAGTGATGTTCGGCCCGCCAGGCCACGCCTACGTTTATTTCGTTTACGGGATGTATCACTGCATGAACGCCGTGACCGAACCCGAAGGGCACGCCTCGGCGGTGCTGTTGCGCGCCCTCGAGCCGTTGAAGAATGTGGAGGGTCGAACTCAGGGACCGGGCCTGCTCTGCAAAGCCATGCACATCGACCGCCGCCTGAACGGGCGCGACCTGCTCAGCGATGATTTCTACATCGCGGCGGCGGCGGAACCTGAATCCTTCGCGATCGCCGGGAGACCCCGCATCGGTGTGGATTACGCGAGGCATTGGGCCAAGCGGCACCTGCGCTTTTACATCAAAGGCAATCCGTTCGTGTCGCGGGCGTGACGTTGCCGCTGAGCCGTCTCCATGCAGCGGAAGAGAATTCAAATCACGAAACGCATTGGTCCGGAGATGGTGCGAGAGAAGTGAATCACTTGATGTCGTTTTCCAGCACGATGCGGTAACGGGCCTTGCCCGCGCGCAAATGTTCGAACGCCTCGTTCACACGCGACATCGGGAAAACCTCCACGACCGGAGCGATGCCGTGGCGCGCCGAGAAATCAAGCATCCGGGCGATCGTGGCCGGGCTGCCGAGCGGCGAACCGGAATCGGCTCGAGCACGACGCCGACGAGGTGCAATCGACCTTTCGGCGCCAGCGTCTCGAGAATGGCGTCCCAGGGAAGTGGCGCGTTGACCGTCGAGATGATGAAATTGAGCGCACCAGCAAGTTTCTTGAGCTGGTTGTCATCGCGCGAATTCACGACCTGATGCGCCCCGAGTTTCAGCGTTTCACCGCGTTTCGAGTTGCTGGTCGTGAAAGCATACACTTCGCAACCCCACTTGTTCAGGAATTGCAGGGCCAGATGGCCGAGTCCGCCGATGCCCAGGACGCCGACGACTTCATGCCCCGGCACGAACGGGTAAATGGTCTGGGCCCATTCATTGTCGAGCATCGACAGGTCCGCATGGCAAAGGCCGCAGAAATCGACCTTGATTTTCACCTGTTCGTCAAGGAGCGAACCGGGATCGAACTCAAACGGTTTGTGCTCCAAAACAACTGAATCGCTCCGGCTAAGCTGTCGGCGCAGGTTCCCCGGCCGAGGAGCCGGCCGCATGCCGGTGCGGCAGATGGCGGCGCACCCATTGTTGGAACGATTCCATGTAGAGATAAATCACCGGTGTGATGTAAAGCGTCAACATTTGTGAAACAATCAGTCCGCCGACGACCGCCAGACCCAGCGGCCTTCGGGATTCACCGCCCGCGCCGAAGCCGAGCGCAATCGGCAGCGTGCCCATGAGCGCGGACATCGTCGTCATCATGATGGGACGGAAGCGGAGCAGGCAGCCCTGGTAGATTGCGTCTGCCGGCGCTTTCCCTTGCCGCTGCGCGTCGAGGGCGAAATCGATCATCATGATCGCGTTCTTCTTCACGATGCCCACGAGCATGATCAGGCCCACAAACGCGTAGATGTTCAAATCCACGCCGAAGATTATCAGCGTCAGCAGCGCGCCAAATCCCGCGGAGGGCAGGCCGGACAAAATGGTGATTGGATGGATGAAACTCTCGTACAGAATTCCCAGAATGATGTAGATGACCAGGATGGACATGATCAGCAGAACGCCGAGCCCTTTGACCGACGACTGAAAAACCTGTGCCGAACCTTGAAAGCTGGCGTTGATGGTCGGGGGTAAATGCAGTTCGGCCTGTAATCGCTCGACTTGGTCCACCGCGGTGCCCAGGGAAACGCCCGGCGCGAGGTCGAAGGAAATGGTCACCGAAGGCAACTGGCCGACGTGCGAGACGGTCATCGGACCGAGGCTGCGCGTCAGATTGGCCATCGCCGCGAGCGGCACGAGGTTCGTATTGGACGAGCGAATGTAGAGTTGGGACAGCGCCGACGGGTCTCTTTGAAATTGTGGTTCCACTTCCATCACCACCCAGTACTCGTTCACGTCGGTATAGATCGTGGAAATCTGCCGCTGCCCATAAGCGTCGTACAAAGCGTTTTCGATCTGGTCCGGCATCACACCCAGAACGGAGGCCTTGTCGCGATCGATTTCAACGGTGATCTGGGGATTGGCAATCTGCATGTCGCTGGTCACGTCCTGAAAAAGGTTCGTGACCGCGGCCATCTTCTTCATCATGAGCGGCGCCCATTGGTACAGCTCTCGGGTGTCGGTGTCCTGCAGGCTGAACTGATAGAGGGCCTTGGTCAGCATGCCGCCGATGCGAATCAGCGGCGGCACTTGCATATACGTTTGAATCCCCGGCACGCTCGCCAGTTTGGGACGCAATTCCTGAATGATCCGGTCCGCCCGCAGGCGGCGTTGTGAACGCGGCTTCAGCCGCATGAAAATGCGGCCATTGTTCAAAGTGGCGCTGGAGCCCGCCGCGCCAATGGAAGACATGAAGTCGGCGATGTTCGGGTCGGCGGCAACGATTTTGGCCACAGCCAGTTGGTGTTCGCGCATGGCATCAAACGAGATGTCCTGCGCCGCCTCGGTGATGCCGAAAATCTGGCCCGTGTCTTCTATGGGGAAAAAGCCTTTTGGGATCACGACAAACAGAAAGCCGGTCGCGATCAGCACGGCGAATGAAACCGCCAGCGTCGTCCGGCGACGGCCCATCACGACCTGCAGGGTGCGATCGTAGGTATTGAACATTCCATCAAAAAACCGTTCCGAGGCGGTGTAGAGGCGGTTGTGCCTGCGGCCATGCGACGACTGGACGAAGCGGCTGGCCAGCATGGGGGTCAGGGTCAGCGAGACAAAGCCGGAGACCAGCACTGCCACCGCAATGGTCACGGCAAATTCGTGCAGCAATCGTCCCAGAATCCCGCTCATGAACAGCACCGGAATGAACACCGCGGCCAGCGACAGCGTCATCGAGATGATGGTGAACCCGATCTCCCGGGAACCGTTTAAGGCGGCCTGCATCGGAGGCTCGCCGTGTTCCATGTGTCGCACGATGTTTTCCAGCATCACAATCGCATCGTCCACCACGAACCCGACGCACAAGGTCAGCGCCATGAGCGAGAGATTGTCGAGGCTGTAGCCCAGCAGGTACATCACTGCGAAGGTGCCGATGATGGACATCGGCAGGGCCAGGCTGGGGATCACCGTGGCGGAAAGATTGCGCAGGAAAAGGAAGATCACCAGCACGACCAGGCAGACGGTCAGCAAGAGAGTAAACTGCACGTCGTTCACCGATTGGCGGATGGATTCCGACCGGTCGTATAGAATCGAGATATTCACTGAAGCCGGCAGCGCTGCGCGAAACTGCGGCAGAAGTGTTTTAATCGAATCCACGACTTCGACCGTATTCGCGCCCGGCTGCCGCTGAATGGCGAGCACGATGGCACGGGTGTTGTCATACCAACTGGCCACCTTGTCATTTTGAACGCTGTCTAAAACGCGCCCCAACTGTTCCAGGCGCACCGGGCTGCCGTTGCGATACGCGACGATTAACGGGCGGTAGGCAGCCGCATTGTAGAGTTGGCCGCTGGCCAGGACCGTGAATGCCTGGTGATGGCCATACAGCGTGCCGGTCGGCAGGTTCACGTTCCCCGATTGGATTGCCTGAGAGACCTCGTCGATGCCGATGTTATAGGATGCCAGTTTGTTCGGATCCACCTGCACCCGCACGGCGTACTGCTGCGAACCGAACACACCCACCTGGGCAACACCGTCGATCATCGAAATTCGCTGCGCCATGAAATTCTCGCCGTAGTCGTCCACGGTCGAGAGAGGCAGTGTGGGAGAGGACAGCGCGAGATAAAGGATAGGTGAGTCGGCCGGGTTGACTTTGCTATAGACGGGTGGCGTCGGCAGTTCCGGCGGCAACTGCCGCGCGGCCTTAGCGATGGCCGCCTGCACATCCTGGGCCGCGGCGTCGATGCTGCGGCTCAGGCTGAACTGGATCGTAATCTGCGAGCTGCCCAGCGCGCTGATCGATGACATCGAGTCGATGCCCGCGATCGTGGAAAACTGTTTCTCCAGGGGGGTGGCCACCGACGCGGCCATCGTCTCCGGGCTGGCGCCGGGCAAACTCGCGGAGACCTGGATGGTCGGATAATCCACGCTGGGCAGATCGCTGACGGGGAGATAACGGTAGCTGATGATGCCGAAGAGCAGGATGCCCGACATGACCAGGGTGGTCATCACGGGCCGGCGAATGAACAGTTCCGGGACGCTCATAATCGATCAACATCCAGCATCCGGCATCGAACTCCGAACTCCGAACCGGAACATGGCCGCCTTCTCGTTAGCTGTTGGGCGTTGGCTGTTCGAGATTCGATGTTTCTCTCTTCGCGGTGATTGGCAAGCCCGGATTTGGCCGATGCACGGTATGGCCTTGAGTCGTTCATCGCTGCGGTTGCGGGTTTTCCAAAGGATTCGTCGCCGGAGCCGGTGTTGGCGACGATCTGGCGCTGACCTTTGCGCCCGGCACGAGCCGCAACTGCCCGTCCGTGACCACGGTTTCATCCGGTTGCACCCCGCTCGTGATGACCGTCAATCCGTCGTAAGAGACGCTGGTCGCGACCGGGTGGGCTTCCACAGTCTGGTCGGGCTTCACCACAAACACGAATTCGCCGTTCTGCCCCGTTTGCACGGCTTGCGAAGGCACCACCGTCGCCTGGACCAGATTGCTGAGCGTCAACGACACCTGCACAAACTGCCCCGGCCACAGCACATCGTTGGTATTGGCAAACGTGCCCTTCAACAAAATTGTTCCCGTGTTTGTGTCCACCATGTTGTTGATGAAAGTCAATTCACCCCGGGCCAGGCTGTTCCTCTGGCTGGGCACCACGGCTTCGACAGCCAAGGCATCTTGACTCGATTTCCGGCGAATGGCGGCCAGATTCTGTTCCGGGACGGAGAACGCGACGTAAATCGGATGAACCTGAGTGATGGTCAGCAAAACGTCATCCGGCGCCTTGACGACGTTTCCCTTCTTCGCGGTCACATCTCCCGTGCGGCCGTCGATAGGCGCGCAAATGACCGTGTAGCCCAGACTGACCTGCGCGTTCGAGATGGCGGCCTGATCCACCAGCACGGTCCCTTCCAGCGCACGGTAGTTGGCTTCCGCGGTGTCGTAATCCTGCCGGGACGCGATCTTGCTCACAAACAGGTTGCTCGTGCGCTCGAACTCGAGCCGTGCGCTGACCAGTTGTGCTTCGTCCCTGATCAGACTCGACTTGGCCTGATTCAAGGCGGCCTCGTACGGCCGCGGATCAATCGTGAAAAGCGGATCGCCGTCGCGCACCTCCTGGCCTTCCTGAAAGTGCACCTCCGTAATCGGCCCTGTAATCTGGGAACGAATGGAAACAACCGAGTAGGCCTGCACGCTGCCGATGGCGTGAATCTCGACCGGAATATCCCGGGATTCGGCCTTGGCGACGAGAACAGGAACCGCCGCGCCGGCGCCCGGCCGCCCCTGCGCCCCCGCTGGTTTGCGCGAACAGGAGCTGAACAGCAACGCCATTGCCAGGCAGGCGGCGAGCGCGAAAAGACTGCGGGGGCCGAAGCGGGGCGCACGGACTCGAACCATGAACCGGCGCGAAGCGGCGGTTTTCAAACCGCCGCTGACAATGTCGGCTTGCTGAGGAAACCCGCTGCCCGGTTCCTGGAGAGCCTCCAATCCCAAATTCGGGCGCGCGTTGGGACCTTGAACCCGGGCGAAAACCTGGAGGGCACCGCTCCGTCGGTGCCCCGAGCAACCAGATGGGGAAGCGACGGAGCGCTTCCCTCCAGGAAGAACAGGTTCCTGGAGAGGTGTCGCGGGTGAGAGGCCGTGAAGGCTGCCCGTCATGTTTTTGGAGTCGCCGTTCATTCTGGTGCCGCCTTCCGATGCTGAGCCAAAGTGAGTCCGGCCGGGGGCGCGGCTTTGGCGGCACGCGTGCGCAGCGCCCCGGCGAACTGCCGCAGAAATTTTTCCCGCCGTGCCTGGAATCGCGGGTCCGAAACCGAAAATCCCGTGATCAGCCGCGCAACCTGCGGAAACGCCAATGGGTAAGTTGTCATGCCCATCATCGCCAAGAGCAACTGGCCGGGATCGAATTCCCGCGGAAGCAAGCCTTTGGCCTGCCGCTCTTGGAGCCGCTCCACCGCCCGCGCCGTGCGTTCCCGGCGGTGCTCTTCGTCGATCACCTTCCGCTCGCCCCATTGCAACGCTTCCCACTCCAGCAACCGCACCCATTCCCGGTCACGACAGGCGAGTCGAAACCAGTAACAGAGGCTCTCAACGGGGTCCTCCGGCGCGGAAGCCAGCCAGGCGGCGCGTTCGGCCAGTTTCCGGCGCAACACTTCCCGGAACAAACCCTTCTTGTCGCCGAAATAATGGTACAACATCCGTTTGTTGATGCGCGCCCGCCGGGCGATCGTGTCCACACGCGCCCCGGCGAATCCCTGGGCGGCGAACTCTCTCAACGCCGCCTCCAGTATCCGTTCCCGGCTCTGCCGCGGGTTGCGGCAGCCGGTTTTCTGGGAATGCAAGGCCCTCATGCCGTGATCACGACTGGTGACACTAGACCGGTAAAAGTAACTGTCAAGTTACTTAAGATCGATGTGATTGATTCAATGAAGGGATGCGATGAGGAGAGGTAAAGCTCCGCCGGATGCCGGCGCCGGGCCTGATCATTTCCCCGCGGACTCGGCTTTTCGCCGGATCAGTTCGAAGTTGCAGAGGCGCACCTCGGGTTTGCCCAAAGGGCCGATGACAAGCTTTTTCGCCGCGTCGAGGGAAAGCAGCAGGTGATCCGGCTTGAGGTTCAGGTCCTCAAAACCGCAGCGCGCCAGCCGTTCCGCCTTCAGTCGCATCAATTCCCGCAACGCCTGCAGGGAAATCCTTTTGTTTGCATAGGCGCGTTTGGCGTTTACCGCCTGGTAATACTCGCCGTCGGCGGCGGCCAACAACTCGTCCGGTCCGTTCCAGAACCCCCAAATGGTGATATAATCGCACTCCTTGCGGACCACCGGCTCGCCATCCGGCGTGCGCAGTTGAGCCAGCGCCGTGTAGCGCCGCTCATCCGCCACTTTCCGGGCAGACTCGTGGGTGTGGCCCGTCATGTAAATCGCGCGCGGATACACTGTCTTCACGCCGCCGCGGGTCAGCTCGAGCGCGAAAGCGAATTCCTCGAACGGACTGTTGTAGCCGTATTCACGAGCGGCCTCCTTCTGGCCTTCGGGATTGGTCAACCAGGGCTGGTCGCCCATGCGCGAAACCTTCCAGACCAGGTGGATGTTATCCTTGGTGCGGGTGTAGAAGACCTGGTTGCGCGCCGACAGTTTCTTTTTCGGCGTCCGCCGCCAGCGTTCCGGAAGGAAATAATTGAACAAATCGGGATCTTTGCCCGCCACCCAGAGCAGGCCCCCGGTGCTTTCCGCCCGGCCGAAAACGTAATCCACCCCCAGGATATTGACTGCGCGCAGATGGGCTGGCAGCGGTTTCGCGGCGTCGGCTTCAAACCGCCGGGCCATGTGTTTGAGGTAAAGCTGGCGGTTGGCGCTGCGCACGGCCTGCTCGTGTTCCGGCGTCCGCTCGAGCAACTCGTAATCGACCAGCGCATAGGCGAACTGGCCGTTCCGGTCGCGCAACAACGATCGACGCGGGCCGGGCCGCAGGATGACGTGGTTCGGCTTCATATCCACCACCCGATAGCCCTTTTGCCGGAGCTCATGCATCACGAGGCTGGTGATGCCCGCGAGAAACTCCGCGCGGGTGCGGCCCTCCAGGCCGAAATTGTCCGCGGTCTCGACCGCGTCCAGACCCTCGATCCATCCAAACAGCACGACGTATTGCCGGAGGATGTCGATCTCCACGTCGGGGTGGCGGGTCACTTTGGCGCGGATTTTGTCCTCCGACCGGCCGGTTTGCCAGAGCTGCAGCCGTTCGCTCGGCACGTAAATCGCCATGGGCCGTTGCGTGCGAATACGAATGCCCGCGGGACCGGCCTCTCCTTTGCGCAATTCCATCAGCAGCGAAAACTCCTCGAACGGACTGTTAAATTCCGCATGGATGAATTTGTTGACCGTGAGCGTGTCGAACGGCACCACTTCGCCGACGCGGGACCATTTTACCACCAGGTTCAGGACGGTGCCGTTGACCGCGCGCGTCGGCACTTTGTACACCATGCTGGTGCCTTCGAGCCGCTCGCGCTTGGCCTCAAACCAGTCCGGCGCATACCAGTTTTCCGGCAGCAGATTCTTCGAGAACGGCACCCCGAATTCCGTCAGGTAAATCTCGCCGCCATCGCCGGTGGTGAGACGATAGTAATCGACCCCCAGCAGCGAGATCCGGGTGGAGCCGGGCGGCAAATCTGCCGGTCGGACCAGCCTATTCGAAGCGGCGACATTTGACTCGGAAATTGGCATCGGCAAATGGATTGAATCCGGAGATTTTCTCGATTCCACCGTCAGATAGAATCTACCCCGGATTCAACCCCTGCTCACCGGATTTTGGCGAAAAATCGACGTTGTTTGCCTCGCCGGCAGCCGGGCTTTCCGGGGAGCCACCGAACCATTCATTTGGGTGGCCACGGAGCGCTGCCCTCCGTTTCCGGTCCGCATTTGGGCAGTGACAGAGCATTGCCCGCCTGATAAAAACCGCACATGTCTTCCCAATTGACCATCGGCTTTCTCGGCGCGGGGAAAATGGCCACAGCCCTGGCCAAGGGGTTTGTCAAAGCGGGATTGGTGTCGCCGAAGCAAATCAGCGCCAGCGATGTCAGCCAGGCTGCCTGCGCTGCGTTCGCCAAAGAAGTCGGCGCCAAAACCACGGCGTTCAACCCGGACGTGTTGAAATTTGCGGAAGTCCTGGTCCTGGCGGTCAAACCGGACCAGGTCAGCGGCGTGCTCGGCGAGATACGGGACCATTTCACTGACAGGCATGTGCTCATTTCGATTGCCGCCGGAGTGCCGCTGGCGAAGCTGGAAGCCGGCTTGGGCGCTGGCGCCAGGCTGGTGCGTGTGATGCCGAACACGCCGGCTCTGGTGGGCGCTTCGGCGAGCGCGTTTGCGCTGGGCAAATCCGCGCTCCCGACCGACGGCGAATTGGCGCAAAAGCTCTTCTCCGCGGTCGGTGTCGCCTTTCCGGTGAAGGAAACCCTGCTCGACGCAGTGACCGGCCTGAGCGGCAGCGGACCGGCGTACGTTTATTTGTTCATCGAAGGCTTAAGCGATGGCGGCGTCGCCGCCGGCCTGTCGCGCGAGGTGGCGACCAAACTGGCGGCGCAAACGGTGTTGGGGGCCGCGAAGATGGTTTTGGAAACGGGCCAGCACCCCGGCGCATTGAAAGACATGGTGACCAGCCCCGGCGGCACGACCATCGAAGGTCTCCACGAACTGGAGAAGGGCAAGCTGCGCGGGACGCTGATCAGCGCGGTCCGCGCCGCCACCGAGAAGTCGAAAAAACTGGGGCAGGGCAATTGATTTCAAATTTGAGATTTGAGGTTTGAGATTCACATGACTTTTCCTCCCCCTACCGAAAAACAGGCGCGCATCATCTGGCTGGCAGTGACGGGTCTGGCGAGCGCCGCCCTGGTTGCCTTGGTCGCGACCCTCATTTGGGGTTTGGGGCGGGCGCTGCAAATCCTCGCCCCCGTTCTCTGGCCGCTCGCCATCGCGGGTGTCGTCGCGTATCTGCTCGACCCGGTCGTGGACTTTTTTGAGCGCAAAGGTGTCTCCCGGCCGCGGGCGATCATCTGCGTGTTCGGGATGGCGCTGGTCGTTGTCGCAGCGGTCTTCGGGAGTATTGTTCCTCAACTGGTTCGCGAAACGCGTCAACTTGCCGCGCGGGTTCCCGGTTACGCAATCAAGCTGGAGCAGCGAATCGAGCTCTGGGTCAACAAGCCGCCGCCGCTCCTCCAGGAACTGCTGAAGCGCGAAACCAGAGCCGCCGGAACGGCCGAACCCGCAGCGCCCGCCGGCGCGCCCGAAATTCTCTCCCCGGCCGGCACAACAAACACCGCGGGGGCAACGACCGACAATCCCGCGCTGTTTGGGGGTGCTTGGGACGAGAAGACCCTGCGATCGGCCACCGGTTGGCTGGCCAGCGTATCGCCCCGGGTTGGCCGCTGGTTGTTCGGCCAGGTCGGGCGGGTCGCTTCGTGGCTTGGATTCCTGGCCGGACTGGTGTTGGTTCCGGTTTACGCATTTTACCTCCTGCTCGAGAAACGCGGCATCGAATCGAGCTGGACGAACTACCTGCCGGTGGCGGATTCGCGATTCAAAGATGAGCTGGTGTTCGTCCTGCGCTCAATCAACGGTTATCTCATCGCTTTTTTTCGCGGCCAGGTGCTGGTGGCGCTGTGCGATGCCATTTTGTATACGATCGGTTTCCTGATCGTGGGGTTGCCCTATGCCGTCCTGCTCGGCGCGGCGGCCGTCGTGCTGACGATGATCCCGTTTTTGGGCGCGATCACCATCTGTGTCGCCGCCCTGATCATTGCCTTCGTTCAATTCGGCGATTGGCTGCACCCTCTGTTTGTCCTCGGTGTGTTTGCCATCGTGCAAACGCTGGAAAGTCTGGTGATTTCCCCGCGAATCATGAAGGGCCGGGTCGGCCTGCACCCGCTCACGATCATCATCGCCGTGATGGTCGGCACCACGCTGTTGGGCGGCCTGCTCGGCGGCATCCTGGCCATTCCCTTTACCGCGGTCCTGCGGGTGTTGATGGGGCGTTATGTGTGGACGCGGAAGGAACCGTTGAACCGTTGAACCGTGACAACGGAGGCAACGGCAGCTCGATTCAACAATTTAACAATGCAACGACGTAACGGTTTAACGTCGTGCTTTGAGCAGTGTGCGCACGTCCACTGCTTCCATGCCGGCTGCCTGGATGGCTTTAAGCCCCAAATCCGTGTCTTCGTAGGCGCGGCAGAATCTTGGTTCAACCCTGATCCGGCGCGCGGCTTCGAGAAAAATGTCCGGGGCGGGTTTTTGATTCACCACGCATTCGCTGGTCACCACGGCCTGGAACAGGCGACGAATGCCCAGATGTTCGAGGACCTGCTCGATAATCTGGCGCGTCCCGCCGGAGGCCACCGCCAGCGGAATTCTCCCGGAATTTTTCCGCGCGATATCCACCACCGCGTGGATCGGTCCCACCTGCGTCATCAGCGCCAGGTATTCAGCTTCTTTTTCGCGAGAGGCTTTCAGATGATCGAGCGTAACGCCCTGCTCGTCGGCGAGCATTTTGAAGATGTCACGCGACGGCACCCCGCCCAGCGCGTAAAAACGGTCTTCTGGAAAATGAAGTTTGTAGCGCGCGGCAACCGTCTGCCACGCACGCCAATGCAACGGCATCGTGTCAGCCAGCGTGCCGTCGCAATCGAAGATCAGGCCTTTGATCTTGGTTGAACGTTGCATGTTGAAAGTTACGGGTTGCAGGTTGGTTGGTGGTCGCTGCCCTGCGCCCTGCAACCTTCAACCTGCAACCTGAAACTCACAATCTCAAGGCCGCCAGTTTTTCCTCCAAATCATGCGCCATCAGGGGTTCGATGATGGGGTCGAGTTCGCCTTCCAGCACGGCGGGCAGGTTGTAGAGCGTGAGTTCGATGCGGTGATCGGTGACGCGGTTTTGCGGAAAATTGTAGGTGCGGATGCGCTCGTTGCGCTCGCCGGTGCCGACCTGGGCCTTGCGCTGGGCCGCGTATTTGGCGTTTTCCTCGGCGACCTTCCGGTCCAGCAGGCGGGAGCGCAATACCCGGAGCGCCTTGGCTTTGTTTTTCTGCTGGGATCGTTCGTCGGCGCAACGGACCGTCAGACCGCTCGGTTGGTGCAAAATCTGGACTGCCGAATCCGTCGTGTTCACACCCTGGCCGCCCGGACCGGACGCGCGGCACACGGTGATTTCCAGTTCTTCGGGTTTGATTTCCACGTCCACTTCCTCGGCTTCGGGCAGCACGGCCACGGTGCAGGTGCTGGTATGTATTCTTCCTTGCGCCTCGGTGGCGGGCACGCGCTGCACCCGATGCACGCCGCTTTCATACTTGAGCCGCCTGTAAGCGTCCTTGCCTGAAATTTGAAAAATCACCTCCTTGAAGCCGCCGAGGTCGGACGGACTGGAGTCGAGGTTTTCGAATTTCCAGCCCTGCTTTTCGGCGTAACGGGAATACATCCGGTGAAGGTCGGCTGAAAAGAGCGCCGATTCCCGTCCGCCGGCGCCGGCCCGGATTTCGATGATCGTGTTGCGCGAATCGGCCGGGTCCGGCGGCAAAATGCCCCGCTGAATTTCCAGTTCCAGCCGCTTTTTTTCCTCTTCGAGCCGCGCGATTTCGTCCCTGGCCATCTGAGCCAGTTCGGACTCAGCCGGCTCGCTTTGCAGCAAAGCGCGGTTCTGTCCCAGGTCGGCGGTGGCCTTCTGGTACGCCCGGCCGCGCTCCACGACTTCTTTCAGGCGGGCGTACTCCCTGGACAACTCCTGCGCCCGTTGCGGGTTGTCGAACACCTTGGGATCGCTCAAGGCCGATTCCGTTTCCGCGAAGCGGCGCGAGAATGCTTCAATTTGTTCGGTCAGGTCCATTCTCTAATTTTCGATTCTTGATTCGCGATTTACGATTTACGCGTGCCTGGGCCAAGACGGCGTCAATCGTCAATCGTAAATTATGTCGGCATTGCCTGGGGAAAAAGACAACGCCCGCAGTCCCGAAACATCGGAAATGCGGGCGGATTTTTGCGAAAGGCTACTTCTTTTTCTTCTTCGTCGCGGCGGCGGCCTGGGCGGCCTGGGTTTTGGCCATGCGCTGCTGGAACTTGTCGACGCGCCCCGCGGTGTCCACAAACTTCTGCTGCCCGGTGTAGAACGGATGGCAAGCGCTGCAGATACCCACAATGATAACCGGCTTGGTGGACTTGGTCTTGACCACGTTGCCGCACGCGCACCGGATCTCCGCATCCACATACTTCGGATGTACTTTCTCTTTCATAAAAGGCCGGAAAACTTAGCACCTGCACGGGCGATGACAAGCGCGAAATGGGCTAAACACATTGATCATGATCGTTATTTGACCGTTATGTGCTTGGCCGCTCCGATACAAGTCAGCGACCTCCGGCAAAGCCGCAGGGGTTCCCACTGGACTAAACTCCGCCGATCCACTTGCGATCTTCCCAAACGGCCCTGATCGAAGTCAGATTGCGCCGGTCAAAAATGTTTTTCGTGGCGGCTCCAAGTTTGCCCTTCTTCAAATTGTTGAAAGCGTCGCCGGCGCTGATGGCAGCGAACTGGAGCACGCTCGGGTCGCGGTAACAGTCAATCATGCACCGCGTGCAACCGTCGCGGATAAGCTTCGACTGGTCGAATTCGTAGATCTTGCACATCGGCCTTTCCCAGTAATGACAGCGGTACAGGTCCAGTTTCCAGTCGAGGTAAAAATACTTGTGCCCGCCCAAACAGCCGAATTTCTCCTTTTCGCCCCGCAGATGCCGCTGCATTTCGGTGAGTGATTCCGTCGGGTTCACCACCGGGAAACCGCTGCGCTGTCTCATCTGCTTGATTTTCTCGAAGACACCGATCAGTTCATCCTTCGAGTAATTCACCAGGCCGCTGTTGCTGAAGCTGAGATAACTGCTGGCCAGTGAGGTGAGCGGATAGCTGAACGTGCAGCTCTTGAAGCCCAGGCTTTCAAGAAACGCCGGCAGCTTGCCGTAATCCTCGATCAACCGGCTCGCGGTGATGCTGGCGGTGGTTTGAATGCCGGCGCCGTGAAAAAACTCGTTCGCGCGCTTGATCTTTCGGCAGACGTCCGGCAGCCCGCGGTTCTTTTCATGCTTCGCGACGTCGTGAGTGTCGATGGACATGATGACGCTGCTGAGGCCGTCGTTCGCCAGGCCGCGCATGTTTTCCTCGGTCCACAACCCGCCGTTGGTGCAGATCATTGGATGAAGGCCGCGTTCGGCGGCATAGCGGGTCATGGCGCGGATATCGCGATGCACCATGGGTTCGCCGCCGACGAAAAGCAGGTAGCCGATATGGTTTTTGCCGCAGATATCGACGACGTCGCGCGCTTCGTGGAGCGTGACACTGCGTCGGGCTTCGGGATCGAATTTGGAACGGGCAAAGCCGCAAAAGTCGCAGTCGGCGTTGCAGATGTTCGTGATGGCAAACTGGAGATAGCCCGGGCCGCCATGGTTCAACACTTCCTTGAATAGTTTCAGGGCTCCTTTCCGGGGCCGGGCAACCGGAGGCAAGGAGTCAACGCTGCCGACGCTGCCCGGGCGCGATGTCGATGGCGGTAGCGCGACAGTGTTCATGCGGTAAACTCGCGCATTTTGTCGGGAAATCCACCGACGAGGCAATCTTTCTTTCGGGAGGGCGGGTCATTCCGGTGGGGCGAGCGTCCTCGCGAGCCGAAAGACCGGAGGTTACGTCTCAGTGCGGCTCGCGCGGACGCTCGCCCCACCGGCTCTTTGGTCGGACTGACTCACGACCCGCCAGGACAATTCGTGCCTATAAAATGGCAAAATCCGGCTTCACAAATCAGATGTGCTGGCTTATTGGTAGGACAGAGAAAGAATGTCTTATGTCACTTGAATACGCGCTTGAACGGTTTCCGTTGCCGGTCAAACTCAAGAACGGCACACCCTGCATGATTCGACCTCTGACCAAACGCGACGAAGCGAAGTTGCAGAAGTTTTTCCAGGCGGTTCCGGAGGTGGAGCGTCTGTTCATCAAGAAACGCCCCACTGAGCGGAGGCTCGTCCGCGAATGGTGCCGCAAGCTGGATTTCGAGAAGAACCTGGTGCTGCTGATGTTGCATGGCAACCTGGTGGTCGGCGAAGTGACGTTGCACCAGCGCCAGGGCGGCTGGAAACGCCATATCGGTGTCGTTACGGTGCTCACGCATCCGGGTTATCGCGGTGTGGACGTGGCCAAGATACTGCTGGACCAGATCATTCAGGTAGCGGCACACCTGGGCATCCAGAAACTCGAGGCGGAACTGAACGGTGAACGCAAGGTGGCCATCCGCGCCATGGAACAACTCGGTTTCACACAATTGTTCCGTTTGCGCGACTACGTGCTCGACATGGAGTCGAAGCCGCACGATTATGTGGTGATGACGATAAGCCTGCGGACGGACGAGGAATACGCCGGTGTGGGCTGAAAGCTCCTAGGAAGCAAACATCGAACCTCCAACAGCGAACGTCGAACTCCCGAGAACGCATCTTTGTCCGCTATTGGGTAAATCGTCAAAACGGCGAATCGTTGAATCGTTAAAACGGCAAAAGGGCGCCGCGCAGGGGCAGATTTACCGTATTGATGAGCCAACGATTTTGCATTTTCCGGATTTGGATGCACTTTGTGTTGCGCTGCGGCCCCGGCAGGGCCGGTTGGCAGCGGCCATGAGCCCAATCACAGAAATTGCAGAGGAAAGACTATGACCATTCAAGCACCTGATCTGACAAAACAACCGCCACGCAGTCCGCGCATGCGGCTCGGCGGTTACGCCACGTTGCCGCGCATGCTCGACAAAGGACGCGCGACGATCGCCGGCAGGAACGGCGAATATAACTATGCCTGTCCGCTCGACCAGCGTTTTCTGGAGTTCACCGGCATCGACCCCGAAGCATTGAAGAAGGAGCTCGCCCGCGGCAAGGGGGACGGCGAAATCCTGGTCTGGATTCAGGCGAACGCGAAACACAAGCACACCGAACCGGAGATTGCAGCGTGGTCGGCTTATGTGGAGCAGCGTGCGCCGGCAGACGCCGAGTCCCGCGCCCATTTCAACGAGATGCATGTCAAAATCGCTCCCAAACGTCAGGACATTGTCACTTGGTTTGACCTGCTCGACCTGGACGACTATGTCAGTTTCGGCGGGAAAGCCTGAACCTTAAGGGCGGCGCTCGCTCGCTGGCCTGGTTCCTCTCTTCGACTGGGAGGGGAAGATCGTCCTCGTCCTCGGAGGCTTTAGAGTGGATGCCATATTTCATTTCCGCATCGGGTAGGGCTGCGCTGCTCCCGCCCTGGCGGGACGCGGACGCGACGCAGCGCGTCCCACCTGTCCGGAAGTTGCTTTTGGCAAATGCTTTAGTGTTCGAGGACGAGGACGACGACGAGGACGAGCCCGCCGCCCGATTTTCAGAGGACCAGAAAAGAGGAAATCCGGGGAACCGTCGCAGCAGTTCGCGCCATCAGGTGGCCTGGGCGAGAGGCGCGTCGCCGGCGGGCTGGATGTCACCGAGCGGGGCGGGCATCTGCTCGATCGAACTCGTGCACGGTGCGATGCTTTCAATACGGTGGCGGTGTCGCTCGCCGTGAACTTCGAACTCCACTTCATCACCCACTTTGCGGTTCAGCAACGATTGAGCCACGGGAGACAGGTAGCTGACAATCCCCTTGTCCGGCTCGGAATCCCAGGCTCCGAGAATAACAAAGGTTTCGGGCTGGTTGGTCTGTAAGTCCAGGGCGCGCACGACAGTTCCGATGCTGACGACATCGGTGCGCGGGTTTGAGAAATCGGTTCCCCGGGCGCGGACGAGCTGTGTTTCGAGTTCGTCCTTGCGGCGCATGAGGACCTTCTGCGTTTCCTTGGCAGCTTTGTATTCGTGGTTTTCACGGAGGTCACCGTAACTACGGGCCACCGCAATTTCCCTTGAATTCGCCGGGATTTTCTTGTTCACCAGTTCGGCATACTCGGCTTTGCGGCGCTCCAGGCTCTCCCAGGAGACGACGAACGACGTTTCCTGTTTCGTCTGCTCGTTGCTGATCAGGGATTGCACCGCCGGATGGCTCTTGACGATGCGGGCGAGGAGCGAGCGCTTGTCCATGTCGTCAAACACCGTTGAAAGCTGGAGGGCGCGCGTCAGGTCCTTGATGACCTCCAGCTCGGCCGAAGCCGTCAATTCCGCCAGCAGTTCCTGATCGTCCAGGATGTATTCGCGCAGGCGGTTGGAGCGTTTTTCGTTGAACTGATCGCGTTCCATGGCCGTGAGCATAGCGCGAAACACCTCGGGGCCGAGAATATCGGCAAACGCGTCGGTTCGTTCTCTGGCCAGCCAGAGCAACAATTCGCTGCTGGCGGTGTGTTGGCTGATGACTCTGGCAAGCGTGTCTTTCAGCTCGCCGATGTGGCCTTCCTGCACCAGCAAACTCACGAACTCGCGACACAGTTTGGCCGAAACGGTGTTCAGCGTCAGGCGGAGCACTTCATGCCACCGATCCGGATAGGATTCCCTGAAGGATTCCAGAGCGCGCCGATGCTTGGCGGCGGGCACCTGTTCCATCAACTGCCCGAGCTTGGGTTCCTGCAACCAGATTGCGTTCGCCGTGACTTCGCCTTCGGCGGGCGGCAGGCCGGCCACCGCCCGAATATCATCGCGGGCAAACACCGCTTCCAGCGCGACGGCCGGCTGGGTCCGCTGATAACTGGGAATCTCCGCGTTGAGCGCCGACACGATCTCCGTGGCGGCGGCGGTCTTGTCAGTCAGATCGTCAGCGTTTTGCAGCACCTGGCCGGTGACGGCAATTCGGGCCTTCAGCCCCTTGGCGGCGCGGAATTCGCCCATCAACCGGTCCTGAAGCGAGACTTCTTTTGCCTGGAAAATGATGGCGTCGCTCTTCTTGAGCGGCACCTGAAAGTGGCCGTCTTTCTTTAGCTCGCGCTTGGCGGCTTCCCACCACTTCTTCCAGTCGTCCCGGATCACTTCCGGGACCAGCACTTGCCGGACTTGATCAGCCGTCGCCTTGCCGCCGTAACTGTTCAGCACGAGTTTGACGAGTTCGAGGTGGCTCGTCGCCGCCATCTGCCGTAGTTCCTCAATATCTGAAGCTTTCCGGGCCAGAATGTGGTCCTTGGAAATCGGTTTGAGCGATTCCGCCGCAAAGGCCAGGTCCATCGTGTGACCCGGTTTGTTTTCAAAATCGATGGTGAATCGCGCAAAAACAGTGTCCACCGTCCGGATGCGGCCGAAGCCCCAACTGCGATGCATGCAAAAGCCGCTGGTCGCAAGCTGCACCAGTGGCTCGATGTGCCGACTCTCAATCTTCCCCGCCACCGCCATTTTCTCAAATTCCTCTCGCATAATTCACCTTAACACTCGCGTCCCCCAGTGGAACTGCCATCATTTAAAGTTGTGAGCGGGGAAAAACCAAGAGAAATTGCGGCGCAGGTTTTGCTGGAGCGGAGCCGGCCGGCCGGCAATTTTGTCGAAGAGGCTCTGCAAAAGGCGCTTGCCGCAGCGCGGCTGTCGCCGGCCGACCGCAGCCTCGCCCACGAACTGGTCTGCGGCGCCGTCCGCTGGCAGGCCACTCTGGACTGGCTCATCGCCCGCAAGACCGGTCGTCCACGGCAAAAACCAATGCTGCAAAATCTGCTGCGGCTTGGACTTTATCAGATTTTCTGGCTCGACCGCGTTCCCAACCACGCCGCGGTCTATGAAACCGTCGAGCTGGCCAAGCGCGCCGGACTCGGTCCTCAGGCCGGTTTTGTGAATGCCGTGCTGCGCGGCTATTTGCGGGAGTTCGACGCGACCCGGGAACGGCTGGCCGCGCTCAAAATCTCGCAACCGCCCCTGGGATATTCGCATCCCGACTGGCTTGTGGCCCGCTGGCAAAAGCGCTGGAGCCCGGAAAAGACGGCGCAGTTGTTGGCCTGGAACAATACGCCCCCCGCAACTTATGCGCGTGTGAACACGCTGAAAACCGACCCCGGCCGATTGCTCGAACGATGGCGTGCGGAGAGCGTGGAATACGACTTCATACGCCGCGATTGGTTCGACGAAAACCTCGTGTTCGAGTTGAAATCGCATCCGGCCTTGCCCGAACTGACCAGTTTCCAGGAGGGTTCGTTTTACGTGCAGGATCCGAGCACGCTGCTGGCGGTGCGCGAACTGGACCCGCAGCCGGGGGAAAGCATTCTCGATTTTTGCGCTGCGCCCGGCGGCAAGACCACTTACATCGCTCAGCTCATGAAGAACCAGGGTGAACTGGCGGCCCAGGATGTCAGTCCGGAACGCCTGCAGTTGCTCGAAGGAAACTGCGCGCGGCTCGGTGCGATTTGTGTCCGGACCACGCTCTCAAACTCCACCCCGCATTTCGCGCTCAGCCCCTCGCTCTTCGACAGGATTCTGGTGGATGTTCCCTGCTCGAACACGGGTGTCATGCGCCGGCGCGTGGACCTGCGCTGGCGGATTCAGCCGAAGGAAATCGAGCGGTTGCGAACGGCGCAGCTCCGATTATTGAGTCAGGCAGCTTCGCTCCTGAAACCGGGCGGAACGCTGGTCTACAGCACTTGCAGCCTCGAACCGGAGGAAAATGAGGGAGTGCTTGGGGCATTTCTCGGAGAGCACCCCGATTATGAATCCATGCACCAAAGGGAATTGATTCCTTTCCAGGACGCGGTGGACGGCGCGTATGTCGCCCGGCTCAGGCGAGTCTGAAATTGGATGGGGAAGCTAACCATGAACCTGTTCTTCCTGGAGGGAAGCGCTCCGTCGCTTCCCCATCCTCGCCGTCGCTCGAGGGAAGCGCTCCGTCGCTTCCCCATCTGGTTGCTCAGGGCACCGACGGAACGGCGCCCTCCAGGGTTGCGTCCAGGTTCAAGCTCCTCCTGCGCGCCATTTCCCCCTCCGGACCCGGCGCCCAATGTTCAGCGCCGGGAAAGTCCTCGCCGCCGGGCGTGCTGAGGCAAACGTGAGGGGGGAGGGCAAGGGGCACAGCCAGCGGTCGCGACCAGAGGGTGGGGTTGCTCTCCACCTGAGCGAATCCATTTCGACTGTAAAGCTGGCGGCAGGCGATGTTGGCATCGGTTGGCTGCAATCGGCCCAGCATCACCGTTGCATTTTCCCGGGCCAGCCGGTTCGCCGTGCAGGCCAGGAAGGCATCTTCGATGCCCAATCCAAGCGCGCGACAACTCATCACCATGTGATCGATGCAGTTCTGATGCACCCACGCTGCGCCGATAAGGCCGTATTGTGTGAATCGATCCTCGGCCTGGAGAACGTAGAGTTGGTGGCCGGCGACGAAGCGCTGATGGCACTGTTCCAGCGTATAGCGCGCGCCTGTGGTGTTGAACTGGTTGGTTTTGTTGAAGAGTTCGAGTGCGCGGCTCATGTGCAGGTCCTTCGTGGCGTGGAGAACCGACAGCGACACACGGAGGCGAAGGGTCTGGAGGAACTCTTCGCGTGAAAGCCTCTTGCGGACCGATTCGCGCTGCAACTGCGCATGCATCATCTCGGTTTTGTGGAGTGATTCCCGCGTGATCACGCGTTGCTGGGTTTCCGGCGACCAGAGCAGAATGCGTTTCAAGTAGTAGAGATGACTGCCCAGCACCCGCACGCCGGGCAGTCCGGCCTGGATCGCGGCGCGCTCGACGGGATTGTCATCGATCATGACGGTGTTCTGGGGCCGCAGGTTCAGTTCCTGGAGGATTTCTGCCAGGTTTTCAACCTTGCTGCGGAAATTGATTTTATGGACTGCGAAATCCGTCAGGGCAATCCGGCCCTGGACGATATCATCCCAGTTGGACAGGATGAACTGTTCATCATTCTTGCTGACGATGGTCAGCAGTATGCCGCGCTTTTTCAAAAAGATGAGCGCCTCCATGAGGCCCATGGGCCAGCCTTCGAGGATTCCGAGGGTTCCATCCGCGGCCACGCCCCGCCACAAGGTGTCATCCAGATCCACCGCGACCAGTTTGACGGTGTCCTGTTGCCTGAGCGTGCGATGCATGGCAAAGACCTCATGCAGGAGCGCCTCAAAGAATTCGAGCCATCGTGCGGAATAATGATGCTGCATCGATGTCGGCGGCTGAATCCGGTTCAGGTCGTGGTCATGATCGCCGTCGCTCAGCGTGGTTCCATGGGTGAACGACCACACCATGTCATCCTGGCAGGCTTTCTTGCCGATGCTGGCTGACACCTGATCGACATCCACGAAGTGGGCGTTTTCGCGCTTGGCGACTTCCGCCGCCAGGAACATGTTGAGCCGCTCAACAAAGTGCATGACGTTTCTGAGATCGTAGCGCGGCTGAAACCGTCCCAGCGGATTTTGTTGCGGCACGAGGAATCCCAGAACAAACGTCAGCAACTTGTGTTCGGTGTTCAACTTGAGGACGTTGGATAAATAGCGCGCGAGATAATCCTGCGTCTGCCGCAGAAACTCTTCATGCCGCGCCACATCATCCGGGAGGTGGAAGAAGGCGTTGCCCAGGATGGCTCTCAGAGGAATGTGAATGATCTGAAAATCATACTGCGACGCCGGCGCCGGCGGCATTTCCGGAAACGAGTCGAAATTGTTCAGCAGGATAAAATCGCCCTTGAAAGCGCTGTTGATCATCGACGCGATTTGAGGGAAAGGTTCAGCGAGGCAGCCGCCCACGACCAGAAAGCGCAGGCCGGAGTCTGGTGTCACCTGGAGGTCGATCGGCGTCCGGTAACGGGAACCATTGTGCTGGGTGAACAGAGCCGGATCGACTCCTGTCATCCGAGGTGCGCTTGCGGGTTGCGATCCCGGCGTGGCTTTCATGAGTGTTTCAAACTCATCATTGGAAATGAGAAATGCTCTCTTTCAGCAGTCACAATTTCATGTGCTTCTACCGGGCATACGGGTCGCTGCGCTCATAACTGTGATTCGCGCGGCCCCACAGGGGCTTGTCGGTCTATCGGCAGCCGCTGAGGAAACTTTAGTCCCAGGGGAAACGGTTTGGCGGAAAAAGAAGCCGGGCCGGGCTTGGCCCAAGTAACTGCCCCAAACTGCTGCCGCGCCTCCGCGCCTTTGCGTCTCTGCGTTAAAGAAGACCTTGCGGATACAGTCAAGGCGAAGAGGAAAGCTCCAGGTCCTGGAGCTTCGGGCCCACCAGCGCGCCCAGGCGCTGGCCCGCGACGTACAGCACGAAACCGAAACCGACCAAGGCGAGCGCCAGGAAGAAAAAAGCGCGGAAATGACGCGCTTCAAAACGCTCGATCGAACGCGCGAACGCCACCAACGCGATCAGCGCCGCCACCACGATCACAGCATCCACACTTGCTCTCTGCCAATAGCTTCCCCCCAGGTGCAGCCACATTCCGAACTCATCGAATGTGAGGCCCATGGCGAAGCCGTACGCGAGGGCCGTGAGATCGGCCGCGCGCCCCACCGGCCGGCGGAGCACGGAATAGCCTGCCACCACAGACAGCAGGAAGATCCCATAATTCAGATGATGAACGTGGGTTCCCCGCATAAACAAGTAAAGGTTGGGAATCTGGCCGGACATGATCAGAACAACCACCGCCCGAGCGATCAGAAAGGTCAGGATGAAGCTGAACAGGGCGCGGCGAGCCAACCGGTGGGGAGTGACAGGATGGGGATGGGGATGGGGGTCGGTGGTCACAGAGAGATGCCGATTCCAAATTCGGACGCGCACCGGGGCCATGAACCTGAGCAAAGCCTGGCGGGCACCGCTCCGTCGGCACCCTGATCAACCAGATGGGGAAGCGACGGAGCGCTTCCCTCCAGGAAGCACAGGTTCATGGAAGGATGCCGGAAGGTCGTCACACAGCCCTGGTTTGTTGGTAATACCATTTCAATTGTTCGGGGGAGCTGCCTTCATCCACGTTCTCCGCCTGGACCGCCGCCTCACCGCGAGCCGCCGGCAGCACCTCTTTGAGTTTCCACTCGTTGTCCAGTCTGCCGAAGGTCCAAAACTCGGTAAACGGCGTCACATAGGGGTCCTCGCTGATCAGCAACCCGCCACGGTGAACGGCCCTCTGAGCGTGAGCGCTGAGGCGCACGGTGAATTCGTCCTTGGAATTGTCGGAGAAGTTGCGCACGAGAACGAGATCCACCTTGCGGACACAGAGATTGCGGAACTCCAGTTTCGTGCCCTGGCCGCCCAGCCGCACGAGTTCGCTCTGCAGGCTGGCCGCCACTTCGGGGAACAATTCAGACGCCGGGACGGACGCGGGATCGCCGTTCTCGCGGGCGAGCATGACATGCAGGAACACCTGGCGGGCGCGTTCCAGCATGGCCTGGCGATCCCACAGCTTGTCGGACTGAACGAGGAAATTCAAAAGCCGCTCGATTCTCGTCGCCTTGGTTTCCGTCTCCTTCTCCAGCCACGGCCCGGCGGGCCCGGTTTGCCCGGCCTTCTCTCCGTAAACCTGGTCCACGCCAAGGTCGGTGAATTGTTCGAAAAAGTTTTCCTCCTTCAGGACGTCGGATTCGCGCGTTTGATCGATTTCGCGGAGCAGCCAGGCGCCGTTCTGCCGGTGGAACGTCCAGAACTCCTGAAAGCGCGCCGGTTGTTTGTCGCCGCGCAAAAACTCCTGGCTGCGATCATCCACGTAGTAATCCCGGGCCACGGCGGAGATCAGCGCCGTGAATTCCCGGTCGTTCTCCTTTTGCGGGTAACGGACGTTCACGATATCCACATGTTCGACGCTCAATTGCGCAATGACATTGATTTCATGGTTGCGGATCATCGCGCCAAGTTGGGCGCAATGTTCCGCGTAGAGATCCGGCATCAACAGGGGTTTCATTGGACCGTAATCGCGCGCCTGCCAGCACTGCTGCAGTTTGATGAAGGTGGAGGAGGCGGTTTGCTCCAACCCGTCCGGAGCCATGGTCTGATCCACCCGGGCCAGGAATTCGAGAAGCGTCCGGGTTTTGACGGCCTTGCGATCGATCTCGCCGCGGCTATAGGAGAAATCCAGGTCCTCGTCCTCGTCCTGCTTGTGTTTGACCGCTTTGGCAACCACGACAGCGATGAGAATGAAGCCGACGAGCAGGAAGAAAACCGTCGGGTCGCCCGAGCCTCCGCCGCCGAAACCGCCGCCGCCATGAAACCCGCCTCCAAACCCGCCGCCGCCCTTGTTGTGAACCACGAACCCGTCCGCAACGAAGGTATGGGGCGGGCCGACGCTCAACGTATAAACCTGCTGGTCATCGACCGCGAAGGCCCGTCTGATGACGGCCGCTTCCGTTTTGAGGCCGTGCCAAACCGCAATCCGACCGCCCGGCTTCAACTCCCCCGCCCTCTCGAAACGTCCGGCGCACGAGAGCAACGGGTGCTCCGCGGTGGTCCGCAACACGCCTTTGTCTGTTTCGATGATCCACAGCGCCGACATCGTCGTTTGCACGAATTCAACGGCGGTTTTAACCGCCGCACCATGAGCGTCGATGCCGCACACCTCATCTCCCGGTTGCAGGGTCTCAATCGCGATTTCCCCGCGCGGCGTGCTGACCCGGGTGCCCGCCGGAAAACAACCGCCGCCCTTGTTGTGCACCGCCACGCCGCCGGCGAAGAAGGTGTTCGGCCGGTCGGTCTGCAAATTATACACTCGCGTCGGCGCATGCACCGTCTGAAGGCTGGTGATTCTCTCCTCCCGCAGGCCGTGTTTGGACAGGGCAAAGATCAGATCGCCCAATTTCAGTGCTTCCAAGGTTTTGAAGGTCCCGTTTCCCACGTAGAACGGATGCTCGCGGGTCACGCACAGCCTTGTTTGTTCCGTGTCCAGCACGACGTATTCATTCACTTCGTAAGTGATGATTTCGCGCACCGTGGTATCAACAATTTCTCCGCCGGAGGTAAAGGACAGCAGCTTGTCGCCGGGCCGAACCTCGCGGATGGATATCTGCGTGCCGTCGGTCCGCAGGATGGGGGTGTCCGGGAGGAAACAACCCTTGTTGTGCACGGTCACGCCGTTGGCGACATAAGTTCCGCCAGGCATGACCAGCAGGTTGAAGGCGGGGCGGATGGCCTTCACGCGAGTGATCGCGTCGATTCGAGCGGGCTGGCTTTGGTCGCCCTCACGAATCCAGAGCGAGTCTCCCGGTTGAAGCCGCGACGCCACCCGGAACGTTCCCCGCCCGATCTGCAGCGGATGCTCCTCCGTAACCCGCAGCATTCGTCCGGCGACGGAGATTTCCGCGTACTCGACAGGTTCAACCCGGCTCGCAGCCCGGACCTCGGCGGGCTGCAGTTGTCCATCCAATACCGTCCAGACGGAATCGCCGGGTTCAAGCGCTTCGATCGGGACTGGTCCGGAAGGTGTGGCGATGAGAGTGCCCTGCTCGAGGCATCCGCCGCCCCCGCGGCCCCAGGCGCAGCAGGCGGTCAGCAGGCCGATAAACAGAATGAGAACACCCCGCATTCCGATCACGAGCCACGGTCTTTGGTTCACGCGTTGGGACCTTGAACCTGAGCAAAGCCCGGAGGGCACCGCTCCGTCGGTGCCCTGATCAACCAGATGGGGAAGCGACGGAGCGCTTCCCTCCAAAAAGAACAGGTTCATGGGCAGATCATCGAGGCTGCGGCGCCACATAACCATTACAATGAGGGGCCGGGTTTACAAGCACCTCCCCGGGCGTCGCGGTCAATGCAACGCGGCAATGATTCCGCCCAGGACAGCAGCCGCCACGACGATGCTGACGCCGATGACGCTCGCGCCGGCAATACGGCCGAAGTATTGGGCCACAGCGACATTGCCTCGCGCGATTTCCTTGTCTTCGTCGATATCGGGTGTCATGCGCTCGATCAGGCGGGGCAAGACGACAGACGCCGCCAGGATCAACGCAATGCCGATGATACCGCCCAACGCCGAGAACACCACGGCCCAGGCCATATTTTGTGCTACTTCACTCATGATAATTCCTTTGTTTGGTGGCAGAAAGATCCGACCAGCCAGTTCCGGCAGCGACAACAATCGGCCGGCTCCGCCACACGCCTGACATTAAAGAGCACTGTTGAAGAAAAGCAAGCCTGCCGTCCCTCGGGTAGTGGGTCATTTTGAATTCCGCAGCCGGCGCCCCGCCCCGGCATGACGTTTCGTATTACGAAATTATCTGGACTGCTTTGGGGTCTCTGGCAGGATGACGGTTATGCGTAGAGCCGTTGGCGTCGAGTTGCTGGTATGAACCTTATTCTCGATATCACCGCTTCCGATGCCCTGCGAGATTTCTTTGGGGGACTGTGTGTCGCTCTTCTGATTTTTGTCTTGCGGGAGGGGAGGAAAATCAATCGTATCGAGAACAAGAAACAGGCGCTTCTCGCAAAGACCGCTGAGCTTGAGCGCGTTAGCGTAGAAGTAGATGCCAAGTTCCAGCGAGACCTGAACGAACTTCGCGCACAAAAAGACGAGCATATACAGAGGCAGCAAAAGGAGATCAATGGGCTTCATAAGGAGAATGCGAGGTTAGAGGCAGAAAAGAAACAATGGGAACAGAGGGACTCGGACAGTCCGATGTCCAGCTCTTCCCCGTAATAACAATGCAGAATACTTCAGAAAATTCGCGCCGCCCCACTTTGGGCTTTCTCACCGCCTGTTACCGCGCTGTGCTGTTTGCCTTGCTGATTGCGCCGGTCGGCTGTTCGCCCAAGCCCAACCCGCACGAGGCGATGATCCAGAAGCTGGCTGAGTTCGAGTCAGCGCTGGAGCAGGGTGCCACAGACAGCCAGATCACCAGCTATATGACCTCGATCGGGGCAGAGGCGAAACTTCATCCGCTCCCCGAATCAGACAAGTCTTACGTGGATTCGGTGAAAACGTATGTGGTGATCGTTCAGGCGCGAATGGCTACCCACGATCTCATCCGAATGAAGTATGGATACGAACCGAGCGCCGCAGAGCTGGAAGCAGACGCACATAGAATAACTCAGCTCAGAGATGCCCTCGCTGACCTGCGTGCTGCGCTTCAGGCGCAGAAATAATGGGGGCGCAGCAATCGAAGGGAGAATAACATGATGAAATGGTCACCATCTGAGTTCATGAGCAACACACCAACGAACGTCTTCCTGCTCGTGGAGCAAATTGACCACGGGGATGCCGAGAGTTTCAATCAACTACAGCGCAATTTAGGTGAATTGAATACGCTGAAGGTCAAAGACGGGTTTTACCTTGTCTTCAGTCACGAGAACCACGATACCACGTCTGGGCGACTGTTTAAGGGCGTTAAACCAGGCAGCAACTCGATTCTCGCCTTAATATCCGATACCGCCTCCATGCCGAAATAGCCGCTGGAGCCAAAGTAGCAGGGGCGATAATGGCCATATTTGATCGTATAGCATGCTATGCTTCATGGCCCTCTTACATTGTTCCGGCCATGTTGGTTCTTTAACTACTGGAAGGAAAAAGAATCTATCTCCTCTCATGTTGCCTTTCCGCTGGGTACATCTAACAGCCCAACTATTTCTTCGACTTCCCACACATGGTCGCTGACGCCAGCAGCCATTGCGGGGGTTACTCTCAAGGTTTGGTGGATTCGGCAGAAGTTGTAGTACATGAAGTACAACGCCACGGCGAATTTGTGGT